>JAEEGI010002335.1_pt1 | contig 46817 bp, 51 predicted proteins | sample 8958751 | NCBI WGS metagenome assembly JAEEGI01 (sample SAMN16246545, study PRJNA631951) | gut metagenome | biome: gut microbiome; feature: rumen; material: KS-attached | host: Bos | place: Iran: Karaj | collected 2018-10
CACCTGTGACATGCGTATCAGGTTCCTCGATCTCGATGATGACAGTTTTGAGTATTGGTCCTTTGATACGTGGCTGCCAAGCTATGCCGTCTTGGACAATACTGTTCTTGACTATCTCCTGGAGGAGATTACTCTTGATGAAGATGTCCTGGATCCGAAGAATGTTGATCTTGTGGTTCTCCTGAACGGCACGATGTCATTCCATCGATCAAGACGCATAGACAATAGTAATGACCAGCCGCTGATAGAGTTTGTGTAGTGGAATAAGGAGAAAATGAAAAAGGCAGAGAGTCACTTAGCAAACACCCTCTAATTTCACAGGAACAAAATGGCTCTTAATCAGTCGATACAGATTATAAAAACTTTGAAGAGCAATACTATTATGCTTATGAATAGCAATGTGTCTGTTTAATGCTCCACGGTATCGTCAAACAGTTGTTAGTAGATTATATAAAAGGAAATAGCAGGAAGTAAAATGATTTCCTGCTATTTTGGGATGAATCGAAGAGCAAGGCTTTCTGTAACTTCTATATTATTTGTTTATTATTATCTTGATGCAATGATATAATTAACAAAATTTCTAGATAGTTCGCCATAAGTGCTCTCGGTAATAATCTGCATTTCATGATTGCCTCCATCTTTTATGTATGGATAGAGTAATAGATATTCTCTTCTGGGGGTTACAGGTGTTGCATCTTTTGAAACAGGCATCAAAAAGCATCTATGAGTATGCCCATCAACAACCCCCAACTCCCATGGCATCCAATTACTCGTTGCTGCACTAGGTGATTGGGCATATAGCAATGAATTACTATTCATAAGGCGCTTGTGAATGCGTTCTGCTGTCTGCTTATCCGTCTCATTACGTTTCATATCAGGATCAACTATGCAGTCTAAATATACTCTTACACCCTTCTTCTTCAAATAGTAATAAATACCCTTTACAACTTCTATGTCGTTGATGTTGTATGACAAAAACACATCATACTTTGTGTCCAATGGCGCACGAACACTATCAGCACTAAAAGTACGCTGTTCCAATATGCTTGTTCGGGCAGTAATATCTTTGAAATAACTTTCTCTATAAAAATCCATGCTTTCTCCTCCGTTATATTCTACCATCCTTTACCAGTCTCCAATAATATCTGCCCAGCTCTGTCAACTTGCAAGCCTTGCTATGCATGGCTGCAAAATACATGAACTGCTCGCCTACAGGTTTCACGAAGCCAATACTCTGTAACTTCTGCAGCGTCTTGAATTTGTTTATGTTATCCTTGTTGGCATAAGGCTCCACATAGTTGTGCTCTACAGTTGGGTCGTTAGTGTCCTCAAATGAAGGGTCAAGAGCCAACTCGCCAGCAGGATCCGCAAACAAGTTTGTCAATTCTCTGATGACGCCCATAGAGACCTGTGGCTCCACCCTTTTTAAAGGTGCAAACTCTGTTACATTAGTCTTGAACACAGGGCGCTGCTGCCATGCACCCAGCGAACGATCTATATAAGAATAGATGCCGCCCATCGTGATGTTTCCGCAATAATCAGCAGCTCCGCCATGCAGAGCCGAACAAAGCAATTCCGTAAATACGCCGTGACCGCCAATCTCCTGAGCATACTCGTCCTCACGACAAGCCGTGAGAATCGACACACCCGACTGCAAATGGCTTGTAGCATCCTCTAGTTCGTATTTTCCCATGTTACCAGAGTGGCAGCAGTCAAGAATCACTATTTTGTTATGAACCCTCGAACTGTTCACCACCTTCATGATACTCGACATCTGGATGCCAGTGTAATAATTGTCACCCGTCTCAATGTCCTTTGGCATCACAATCTCTGCTCCAGTGTCATTGACATAGCCATGTCCCGAGAAATAGAGCAGAGCCGTGTCGTCATCGCCGCTGAAAAGCTGCTTGATGGCTTCCATCGCCTCTCGCGATGTTTGTACGTCTGCCATCATCTTCACGTCAAAGTTAGGCGAGCCATCGCCGTTTCGATCGATGGCCGACTTCACCTGATTTATGTCTTCAATGCAACCTGTCAGTTCATTACCTGCGGGATAGGAATTAATACCTATTAATAATGCTTTTTTCATATTGAGGTAAGATTATATTGGTTGATAAATAGCAAAATTTCTCACTGCGTTAGCAACAGACTTCGCATTCCATCCAACCCTTGCAGTTGCAGCATTTCTAACCACGGTTGATGTTCTTAATGCACCCCAAGGTTCAACAGCAATGATGGGCTTGTTGTATTTCTTCGCTAATTCAATTTCGATGTTAATCCACTTACTATACGTTGCATAAACACCGGCAAGTATGATGACACAACTACAACCTTTTATTTTGGCTTCAATAGCTTCTCTAAGCTGTTTGTCCGTACCATTAGTGTGAACTGGGTCATTTTTGGGTACTGAATGGTTGTAGTAACTTATACCTTCTTGCGTGAGAAAATTTTCGACTTTGTCGTACTGGCTTGAATAAGCCCAAGAATGAGAGATAAAGATTCTATACATAAGCAAATTGCTTTAAGTTAAATAAATAAAATTGTTATAACCATTTTTATACAGTTAATGATAATAGTGGTTAGTTGGTTAACACTCTTACGAGCTTTTCGAGAGAATACTCATCATGATAGAAAAATCAATCCGGATGAGACTAGTTCAGAATAGGCGCTTTTCATATGATTTACGGCGCTCTACTTTGATGAATTGCAAATAATGTGCCAATAAAGCAATTGAAACTATATAATGGTAACGATACAGACTGATTTCAAATAATCACGAATGACAATTCACCCGCCTAATGCAGATGTATGTCAAATTGTCACAACCTCTATATTATATTTTAGTTTTTTTATTCTAAGCATTTCTATATTTTACAATGATTATAACGTTCTTGATAAGCCGATACAGACTCAAGGAAACGCAGATTGGCAGGGCTATGATGCCGATAGCCATAGATATAGCTAGCTTGATGACCATGAAGAATAGCATAGTCAGGCAACCACCGATGCAGATCATGTTGTTCATGAAGCCGGACAGCACTGACAGACCACAGAAGAGGGCCGCCATAGCATAGCCATCAAAGATACGCCCATCAGGAACATTGTCGAATACAAGGTTAAGCCTGTAGCCGATAATGAAGAGTACAGCATAAGTCACCAGACGCAGGAAAGCCTCACGGAAAGCCCTTGCCTCGTTATAGTCGCTGAATACCAGGAAAAGAATCCGTCCCATTCTCTTGAATACTGTCGTGTTTGTTGTTGTCATCATAGTCGTACTGTCTTTAAAATTGATAAATGTGAATTGAGCCATATCCCTTTTGTGGAGTATCTAACTCCATCAGGGTGCAGCCATGACACATTAGTGTGCCTCACGTGGACTGGGCATGTAATGTGCCTGGCTTGTCGCCCGATGGAAGAAACTGCCTGTCAAAGAATACCTCCCTTATCTTTCTGCATTTTTAGGATCTGCTCCTTGTTGCGTTCTATGAAAGTCCTGCATACTGCATTGAGGATGTTGCCGAAGTTGAACTGTCTGCAGTTGATTCGGATGATGTCAAGAGCCCGTTTGATGTCCGGGTTCAGAACTACGGTAATCCTGTTCTCGTCAGGATAGTCATTGTAGAATTCCGCATATCTGACCATCATATCCCACTCACCAGAGCCGGCTTCGATGACAGGCTGCACATTCGTCTGCTTGCCTCTACGTGTTCTGGCTACTTTCGGCCTTTTAGGTGTCGTATCTACCTGTGCATCCTCAGAGCTTTCATTCTGAACAATCTCCTCACTCTCAATATCAGAAGTGGTTGCCTCTGCTGTCGTAACCTCCTTCTCTTCCGATACCGTAGGAATCGGATCATTCTGTGCATCCATGAATGCACCCAGAGAATCCAGATTTAGGATATCGGGCTGCTGAATTAACTTGTTTGCTGCCATAACTATTCCAGTTTTTGAAGTTCGTTATAAATCATGTCGAAGGCAGGTGCTACGCACTCAGCCTGAATCTTCGTGTTCCCGAAGGTGTTGTAACGGGCAATGTCAGCCCTGTCAGCTACCATCGGTGTGACGATGCCTCCTGCCTGTGCCAGTGCCTCGTCTGTCTTTTTCCATGTCTGAAGCTCCGCTGCCGTGCCACGGGTACGGATGACCAGGTTCGGCACAAATATCAGTTTCGGCTTCTGCCTTCCTTTGAGGTAGGTTATCCAAATCTTCCCCACCAGATTGAGAAACTTCTGCGTTGCACTCAGACAGTTGAACTCATACTGATACGGACAGACAATCACATCGCTGAAGCCCAGCAGAGGCACCATACCCTCCAGATAGATATTGCCGGGAGAGTCAAAGAGATAGATGCCGTTGGCAGTCTTTACAGACTTTAAGAGCTGTGCCGACTGCTGCAGACGGTCAATCTCAATCTGCTTGACCTCGTAAGGCTCCTTATCTGTTTGCAGACTCTGACTGTCGAACTTGCGCTTGTCAACGATGGAGTGCTGCCGGTCACAGTCCAGGACGCAGACATCAGACATCTTTTTCTCAGACAGATAGTTGGCGAAGAGCGTACACAGGGTGGTCTTACCTACGCCACCTTTCTCATTCGCCCAAGTAATGGTAATGTTCTTTTTCATTGCGATACATATTTAGTTATTACTAATTCGATACTACTTATATACTCAGTCAAGACCGACGGATCATAGCCCTTTCATCATCCACCTCACCGTAGCTGTTACGGTTGGCATCCGGATTGTAGTTGATGCGGTCACTGTTGCCAATCTCATTCGATATAGGACGGGACCTGCCAGAAGTAACATGATGCTTATGCTCCGATGTCTCGATGTCAGCAGAACGTGAAGTTTTGAACTTGCTCATGTCTATACCACTTGCTTCAAGGTCAACCACCTCCCTCTTCGACGGATTCACGCAGAAGAACTTATCTTCAAAGCGGTATGTCCAGACACCCTCGTCATTCAGACGGTCAAAGATACTCTCGTTGCTACCCTTATCCTTCCCTAACTCCAACTGCTCGTTGATGGTGTAAAGGGTGGAATAAATGTTATTGCCATTCTCTGAGACATGTAGATGCTCAGAAGATACATTGAACATCTTGGAGAGCAAACGAACCTGCTGGTCGTTGACAGGCGAAAAGCCCTGTACACAAGCCACCTTATCGTTGTACTTGATCTTCTGTACGAGATAGTCGGCCAGTTCCACTTTGTCCTTTCCCATGATGATATTGCCGTGCTTGATGTAACAGCCATAGAAACGATGAAGATCATGATTGAGGTCGAATGTCGTTGCCAACGGATTCTCACGAAGCTTGTCCTCGATGAAGAAGTCCACCTTCTGAAGCTTCTCCTCACGGCTCTGGAACTGGAGCAGCTCCTTGATGCCGAGAATGTCACCACCCTTGAATACGGACTTGGTAGCATTATCCACCACCATATAGCCATAGGGCGAAAACTCATTGCCAAGGAACTTGATACTGATGCCGAATTTCTTTTTCAGCATTGTCTCCAGTTCCTCACGGCTGGTACTCAGGTCGCGGTACTTTTTGAGGATAGCCCGAAGCTGACGGATGCGCTTTTTCTCTTCATCGCCATTCTTGCGACAAAGTTTTTCCACATCCTTGACGGCAATCTTATCCTGTACCTGTCCACCTCTTTTAATATAGATGTCCTTGTCCTGGATATAAGCCTCGTAGCCCGAAGTCTCGAAGATGGCCATAAACTGAGAGACAGACTCGAAGTGATACGACTTGGCCAGTTTCATCATTTCAGAGTTCTGGTGCTTCTGGTCAATGCTCATGATTGACTCGATGGCTTTCAGTGAACGGATGTTCTCCATCGAGTCAGCAATCTTCTTCCCGTCTGGACTGATACGGCTTGTTACTATATGCAGATGGTTGTTGTCCGTGTCGTGGTGAAAGTACATCAGCACAGGCTGACCCTCATTGTTGTAGCCCATCTTGTCCAGATACTTCCATGCTATACTAATCAGCTCTTCCTTGGAATACTCAGAACCCTTACAGGAAATGGCAGCATGAAACTGAGTCATCCGTGTACGGTCATTCCTGGCAGAATAGTCCATGAGATAGTTACGAAGAGACGTGATACCTCTCATATCGGGAGCATCCTGCAGATACCCGAAGTTACGAATGGCCACTAATTCAGCTACACCATTCTCCACCTTCCGCTCGTTGTAGCGGACTGCAGAGAAGGAACTGCTTGACTTTAGAATCGTTGCTATCATACTGGTTTCTCGCTAAAAATACGTGTAAAAATCTTATGTTCCGTAGCTGCAATATCACTGTTCAGAGAGAGCAGCTGGTGCAGTAATGGCTCAACAGAAGAAGTGATTACCTGCATATTATACTCACCGTTTGCAGCAAGTAGGTTGCAGTAATGCGCTATCTGATTGAGGTTGTTCCCGATGCGGTTCAGATCAGATTCGTGCTTCGATATGAGCGGATAAAGCATGTTCATCGACTCGATGCGACGCTTCATTAGCGTGTCATCATAGTGGGCTACAGCATCACGTATCATGGCGCTGATGGAGCCATAGTTTGCCGCCTTTGCCTCGAACATATCCCTTTCCGCACCGCTTACTCGGAGCTTTACTATCTGGTCTTTGTTTCCGGAATCTTTCATGGTCACTGAAAAAGTCTGTGAGTTGCGAACAGACTTGTCCTCCCAGCCGAAGGTCTGGCAAGTGGCGTTTTGTGGTCACAAACGCACAACTTGCAATCCTATCGCAGATGGAAGACTCTGTCCTGGTTGAAACTCCCCGGAGTAAAGGACGGTTTGAGCCGATAGAGGTGGCCTGCCGTAATTGAAGCCGATGGAAATCCATCGCCGAAGTCGTTGCAAAAGTAGTCATTTTCGTTCGATATAAAGTCCTATTTAAAATGTTTATTCACTTGTGCTTTCGTGCAGTTGTACGCGTGTGCAGGTACAACTTTGTGCAGTCATGCCCTTGTGTATGCACCATTGTACAATCGCATACTCTTGTGCCCTTGGGCATGCACCATTGTACAACCGCATACCCTTGTGCCCTTGTACATGCACAATTGCACACACTTATGCAGTCGTGCGCTTGTACTCTTGTGCTTGCACCATTGCGCAATCGCGTACCCTTGTTCAGTCGTGCCCTTGTGCGCTTGTGCCTGCACAATTACACACAATTATGCAATGATGCTTTCGTGCTCTCGTGCTTTCGTGCATGCACTCACGCATACATTCATGCAGTTGTACGCTTGTGCGGTTGTACTGTTGCGCATTCATGCGCTTGTGCAAAGGTCGCAGGAAAGGCAAGGCTCAGAAGAGATCCCTGCCGTACCTGCCTATATGATGGTCATGCCCAGCAGAACCTGACCCACTTGCTTTCCTTGTCGCACTTGTCAAGAGCCTCGCGTAGCAGAGAGACCAACTCGTCTTGGCTGATGCCGAAGTTCGTACAGATGCAGTCAATGTCGTCACCATCCTCCAGACGCCAAGTGGCCACCTGTTCTACCACGCGCTCCAAATCCTCCTTGTCAACCTGGAACTCGTCGGGGATGGCTTCGCCTGAGCCGTCAGTTAGGAAGTCCATGTTACACTCGAAGACGATGTTGAAGAGACGAAGGAAGTAGTCCTTGCTCACATCGTCGTAGTTCTTAATCCACTGCTGCAGGTCGCCCTGTTCGTAGCTGACCCTGTTAACTGTTGCAACCTTTAGTTCTTGCATGTCGTTTGAAAATTGTGGCGGGCTGGTTAGCCCCGCCGTTACCTTTGTTATCAATTGATGCGGTCATTATGCCGCTTTCTTATTCTCGATGTACTTGGCTCCCGTTATGAGCACCTGGTCATCCCGGAACTTCACCCTGCACTGGAGTACAGACCAGCACTTGTTATTCTTCCGTCTGAACAGTCGGATGTAATAGACCTCCTGCTGATTGCCTGTCTCTTTCGCATAATGCTTGATATGCTGGCAAGCGATTCGATACGAGGGCAGTTCATTGGCTATCTGCTGCCCGTTGCTCTCTGTCTCTACATTGAAGTAGAAGCGGTGTCTGGGATAAACTGTTTGTGTCATAACCGTAACTTTTGATTTTATCGACTAAGCCTGAGTCCTGAGGGGGAGGAGATTTTTCTTCTTTTTCTCCGTCTCCTGGAGTGCAAGCTTTTTTTTATTTCCTTCATCGGCTGAAGCATCGCCGTCGGGGTTTTCGATTTTTCCGGTGCTGTTAAGAGTGAAAGATCAAGAGCTCATGACCAAATAATTTCGTGCGTTCTTCTGGAATACCTGGCTTTGTCCGAGTCATCAGAGAAAACGGGAAGGCTGCCGGAAGAAGGCAAACGAAATAGTGCAGCGGTATTTTGTCATCAGCTCCTTTCACTACCTTTGCACCGCCAAAAATCAGAAAACCGAGGCGAAGCAGGAAATAAAGAGATGAAGAGAATACGGTGAGCACTCCAGAAGAGAAAGGCGGAGAAAGGCAAAAGGCCCTCTCATACGTGAAGCCATCAGGAACTCCCATATATGGAGTCAAAAGGGATTTAGAGGTGATGGCACAGCAAACCTGCTATGCCGACTCTCCCGTGATGCCGCTTCCTTGTGCCGACAAAGACCTCACGGGATGAATGCCGGGGATGGGTACTGCGCTTCGTCGCGAGCGATGACAGACCTTTTCCAGCCGAAAGTTTCGGTATATAAGGCTTGCCCTATACACCGAATCCTGAGAGCAGGATATGGTCTGAGCAGTAAGGGGAATACTTGTCAGAAGTGTGCGTGTCTGACCAGGACACCCGCAATTCTGACGTGTATGACATGTACCAGACCTTAGGCATCCATGCCCAGTGAGGGCTGTCGGCGCTGGAAGAGTAAGGTACAGTGACAGCCGTTCCTTACGCCGGTATTCGGGAAACCACAAGAAAACAGACTACACAAGGCTCTTACCCCAGACTTTCCATAGTCTGAACCATAAGGTCAGTCGGCCAACTGTCGTATCAAAAACCAGCCAACTATCGCATCAGAAAAGGGTTCATAGTATCAAAACCATGAACCCTAAACCATAAGGATTGATTCAGTACCGTGATCTTCAGTCACGTACCACCCTTGCCAACCAGCAAGGAACGTTATGGAAGAAACCGATCTTCCGTAACATGGTATTTGCCGCTTCGCGAGAGTCAAAGGTCTTCGCGCACTCAGGAACTTTCGTCCAGGAAATACGTTTCTTGCTGAAAGAAGCCATATATTCCTCGTTGTCATTCTGGATGATGTACTGTGTCATAACCGATAATTTGAAGGTATAATAAGAAAGAAAAATGCCCGTATAGCCTGATAGCACAGCTTGGAAGGACTTATTCGGCTGCCTCCTCGTTATCTTTCATAGTTAGAATTTCCATCTTGGTGACGGCGAAGATGATCTTGCTGCGCTTCTTGCCATCCTCTTCCCATGTGTCGGGCTTGAAGAATCCGTAGCAGCCTACGTACTTACCCTTCAGGTCGTTCAGCTCATCCTTCTTGTCGTTGGAGATCCATCTCTCAACAGGGAGCAGTGCAGTCTTGTTGACCTTCTCATCACCCTTGTTCTCTGTGTGGCTCACTGAAAGGCAGAAACGAGCAACTGAGCTCTTCTCAAATTCCTTAACTTCAGGTACTGTAGCGACGAATGCGCTGATTGAAAACTCATTAAACTTTTTCATAATTTCTAAATTTTAATTGGTTTATATTCAATTTATTCGAGGCAACCAAACGATGCGGAATAGTGGTGCGACGGGGATTTATCTGTGAATACACGTTTTGTTTATTGCTGCAGGCAAAGACTAGGTCGGTAAAGAAAAAGGAAGATTCATGGAAAAATCATTGTCCAAGGCCGGAGGCTATCCACGCAGGGCCGAAACTAAAAAGGCACCCGCTTCGTAACTTCGCGGAGAATAAATGAGTATAACGCCAAGATTAAAATAGAAAGAAAAAGTAAGAGTTTATCAAGCGCATCAGCACCAGTGCCGTATAAGGATGCAAGAGAAAGTGCCAGTTGCTTTCAGCCAGTGAGCCAGAGAACAAGCGTGATGGGTACCAAGGATACTTCCATGTTGAGACGGGTGCCTCAGACAGAAACAACACGATGAATGAGCAGACCAGAGGGGTAAAGGCTGCAGCACCGAATGACGCAGATACAGGAAGAGGGTAGTAAGAAGCCCAGCAAGGATAAAAGCGACCAAAGGAGATTCATGAAAGATGATGGGGCGGCAGCACAAAAACAGAACGGTGTGCTATCTGGTCATACGGGCATTGCTTGTGACACAGGGCATCAACAGATGCAACCGATCAGACTGTAGAAGGGAATAATAGCAGTACCCCTGAGTGCGTATCTGTTCAGGGAACTCAGTAATAAGTACGTGTGTTCCACTTATCAGGCAACAGCCTAACGTAAGGTCATCGGATAGTATTTACCTCTGCCTTGGCATACCGCAAGGCCTTTGGGTATTTGCTTCTGCGGTTTCTTTTTCGCTTCCTTGTTCTTGACGCAGTATCAAAGAACAAGGAAGCCAGGCGAATTTCATCATCTGGCATACCTTATTACGCCTGGAGAACTGGCTAAAGTTTGCCAGCCTCCAAATACGAATAGTAGCACCCATCCGTTACTATAACATGGTCACTTAGATGGATTCTCAAGATTTCGCATGCCCGCTTAACACTCTGAGTCAGCGTGTCATCCACCTTGCTTGGGTGAAGGCAGCCTGACGGGTGATTGTGGCAGATGGCCATGACAGTCGCATTATTGAGGACTGCTTCACGCATGATGATGCGAACATCGACGCTGACCTCCGTGATTCCACCTGTACTAATGCACTCTGCCTTTATCAAACGAAAATTCTGATTCATCAGCAGAATGTAGAAGTGTTCTGTCTGCAAGTCCATCATCCGGGGACGCATGAACTCATAGATACGTGTGGCGGTGCCCATGTCTGGACGAAGTTCTGCCACAGCCATTTGTCTGCGTCTGCCCAACTCGACTGCTGCCATGATTCTGCAAGAGGTATAGGTTCCGACTCCTTCCACTTCCTTTATCTCGTCAAAACGAGCCTTGCCGAGAGAATTGAGGTTGCGGTCGAACTTGTCGAGGATGTTCTGAGCGATGTCAACAGCAGTGTAACGATTTGTTCCGCTGCCAATGACGATGGAAAGAAGTTCTGCATCAGAAAGCGCTTGTACGCCATACATCTGAAGTTTCTCACTTGGGCGGTCTTCGGTAGCCCACTGTCTGATAGTCATCTTCACGGTGTCTGCCGTGACTGACTTTAAAGCTGTTGCTGTGTTCATATGTTTGAATTTTAATTGAGTTGTTGTTTCTTCTTGAACTGCTTGGTCTTGGCGAGGAACATGGCCATTCTGACGTATGCACCTGCCTGCTCCATCTTCTCGCAGAAGGCTTCGGAGGTCTTGCCCGTAGTGTAGATGTCATCGATAATCAAGATGCGCTTGCCTTGGAAGAAATCGGTGTCAATCCAAATGTTGTCCTCTGCTGCATGTTCTCCGCAGATGTGTACCTTTTCCCGCTTGCCGATAACCTTGATATGGTCGAAACCGTTGATGGCTCCCGTCATGGCACATACATTGGCCGAGAAAGTACGGAAACGACGGGTGTAGGTCTGCTGACAACTTGCAGGGATGCAAACGATGATGGTATCTTTCAAGTCCATGAGCGAGAGGGCATTGCCAACAAGCTTAGAAGCCTTGTCAACTGCATACTTGCGACCTGCCTTGAAGTCCAAAATGTGACGGCTGTCCTCCTGTGCCTCGAAGGATGCGTGTCCGAGGTATCTCTTGGGTAGGTAGTCCATCAGTGCGTACTTGAAATATCTGCTGCTCATTGCGCTCTTTTTTATGCGGCTTCAGGAGCTGTGAAGTGAGTTCCTAACTGGATCAAATCCGAACTCCGTGAATCCTTCGTTTTTTTTTGCGTATTTCTATCGCCGTTTGTTTCGTTCCTGTGGCTTTCAAGAAGGTCGCAGTGAGGATAAGGCAAGTTTTTCCGGCAAAATACTACCCCGATAGGGTGTGGAGATTTTCCCGGAAACCCTTGTGGCCAGAACTTGACATTCCAAGCTGTGGGTTTACCTTTGCCACAGGACACGTATCGAACGGGCGTAACGGAAATACACAGCGAAGGTTCACGGTTCGGATTTCCAAACGATAGGTTTGTACCACAAGACAGTAATGACTCTCTTCTGGAGAAACTTAAAGGAAATGATTCATGGCAGCGCATTTCCTGGATAGGGAATGCAAAGAAGGATTGCTTGTCAATCTGTCTTTATGCCATGCGGACGTACTCTTTGTCGGTGAACAACGATAGATGCACACCGTCGATGTGTATGTCCTCTGTTAATCTTTGAGTTCGAGAGAATGTGACAAGGTTTTCTTGCTTGTAAGTGTCACAAATCTATTGACTATTTGTGACGGTTTTAACACTTGACCAGTCCAAATGAATGTTTATGCATTTTTTGAATGAACACCAAAAACCTACGTTTTTTTTGCTTTTTTGATAAACTTTTGGTAATCACAAAAAATACATGTAATTTTGTGCCATAATTGGTACTAAAACATGTACCATTAACAAAGTGCTATAATTCAAGAGTGTAATCGTTTTTGGAACAGGTATGGTAATTGGATATGCGCGTGTTAGTTTGCAAATTCAGCAAACGCTCAGACAAATTGACCAATTGAAGGAATTTGGCTGTGAAAGGATTTATGAAGAGAAGATTTCTGGAACCAAGCGTGATAGGGCAGAGTTGAACAGGATGCTGGATACTCTTCGAGAAGGAGATGTTGTCATTATCACAGAGCTGTCTCGACTAAGCAGGTCTGTCAAAGACTTATTTGACATAGTAGAGAAAATCCATAATGTCGGTGCAGATATCAAATCCTTGAAAGAGTCCTGGATTGATACTACGTCTCCCCATGGGAAGCTTCTCTTCACGGTGTTTGCTGGTATTAGCCAGTTTGAACGAGACTTAATCCGTCAAAGAACGATGGAAGGATTACAGGCAGCCCGTGCCAGAGGGCGTAATGGTGGCCGTCCACCGAAAGACCAATCAAAGATTGAACTGGCATTGAGTATGTATGACTCCAAGGTCTGCTCCATATCACAGATATTGGAGACAACAGGTATTAGCAAGACAACGTTATATCGTTATATCAGGAAAAGGGGATAAGGTCTCGATAAGAAAAAAGGGATGCACTGGCATCCCTTTCGCAATCTTATTATGCAATGCTTTATATATTCTGCTCAAAATCCTTTATCTCGTTCCAGTCTGGAATAGGCAAAATCTCATTTTTAAGGATAGTGTCTTCGAGCTTGTCGAACAGCACACCTCTTGCAGTACTTGTCGTAGTGGCAAACAAAGTTCGTGCAAGTGCTGCAGGAATTGTGATTTTGCCGTTCTCGGTCAGTCCTTTGAACGAGTTGGATTCAATATTGAACACACATTCAACCTGTAGCTTTAGGATGTTGCGATCCTCCTGCTTATACTGGATTTCAGAAAGAACGCTTAGGTTACAGAATTTACTGTTCACCTTGAATGACACCGTTATTGTTTTGTCAGGTGAATTGCCTTCATCATAATTGTCGAGGTTTATCTCGAACAATTTCGTGTCTATTTTTACGAGATTATAAAGTATCTTATCCATAGGGCTAAATACAATTTAATTCTACCTTTCCACGTTTTGAATTTACAAAGATGTTATCTACGCTTTTCAGAGATTCAGTAGCGTAGTGTACAAGTGGGAACATGAAGCTGACGGCATGTCGATGCTTTTCAGAAGCACTTTCTTCCGCTTTGGCTCCAGTACGGACAAGAGTTATGTGCAGGGCTTCTTCCATCTTGGATATGGTTTCAAGATTCATTTTCTCCCTGCCACTGAGCAGTGTAGTAACACGTTGTGGTGAAACGCCCATAGCTCTCGCAAAGTCGGACTTGGACATCTTTTGCTTATGAAGTTCGTCAAGAACATCATTAGCAATATCCATAGACTTCTTCAACCATGCGGCATTCTCCCTTCTCCACATAGCTTCCTTCAGCCATTCTGTATCTTGACCTGCTGAAATCTTATTCAGGAAGTCAACTTTGCTCATGTTCTTATTCATACGACTCGTAATTATTTAAATCTTCTCCGTCTAAAATGTATTCTTGCTCTAACCAGTCATGTACGGTGTTCAGCTTTCTGACCTCTTCTTGGAGATAGTCAGCTTCGTCCATGCGGTGTGTTAATTTGATGGCTCCTCCTGTAATGAGGAAGCAGTTGTTCTCAACTTTGATGGCATAGATTCGAAGGAACGATGGGCTGTCTTTCCCGTGAGTGCCATACATTTTGTGTTTTGACCTTAGTCTGAACTCAAACACCTGCTTGTCAAGGAACACAAATTCCTGATTGAAATCTGGGACATCACCGTTGACGGTATTCAAATAAAGGTCAAGGAAATGAGACTCCGTAGCTACCGCCTCTTGCGTTATAAGCCGTCTAGCATCCGAGGCAGATATGCCTTGTTCTACCCAAAAAGGGCTTTTCATCAAGTCTTTATAGGTGTCTATGAATAGGTCAACGTTTTCGGGATTCTTCCATAACTTGAAAAGCCTGGTGAATTCCGATTCACTGCAACCTTCATATTGAACACTATACAAGTGATCCTTGAAGATGGTCTTTATTCCTGTAATTTTTAAACTCATGGATTTAATAATTCCATATTTTCAGTCTGCAAATTTAAGAATTATATTCGAAATACCAAAATAAATGATGATTTTTTATAGTTTTTACTGTTATATTTTGATAAGATTTCTGCAAACTCATGAATTTTAAGAGAATTTGAAAAGGAAAAGTTTGTATGTCTGAAGGAAATTGCCTACCTTTGCATCGCAAAAGTGTATCTGGGAAGCCCCGTTGCACCCATCTGCACTATAAAAAAGATTAAATCGAGTCCCATCTGCTTGCAGTTGGGGCTTGTGCTTTTAAGGGGGTATTACATACAATGATGGCTCGGTACCAACATGAGTATCGAGCCATCATTGTATTCTGAGGTGCTAGTTGTCTACTACAGTTTCTTGTTTTCTGCGAATGAGTAGTAGCTTCCATCCCCAAGGATGATGTGGTCACGCAAGGTCATGCGCACAGCCTCTGCAGCCTGAGCAAGTTTGGCGGCAATGATGCTGTCGAACTTCGTGGGGGAGGGATTCCCGCTGACGTGGTTATGCACTGTGACAATGTAGGTTGCATTGTATAGTACTCCGAAACGCATGATGTTCCTTGGGTCAGCGGCACTCTCCGACACCTCACCTCGACAGATCCTGACTCTTCTGAGCATTTCATGCTTCGGATTGAAGAACAATGCCCAGAACTCCTCCACATCCAGGTCTTCCAGCTGTGGCATCATGTAGTCACCGATGGCCAGCGCATTCTTCAGAACAGGCTTTTCTTCGGGAGCCGTCTTTCTGAAACGCTTTCCGAACTCACAGGCTGCGACAACAGAGATAGCCCGGTTCTTGCCAATACCTCGGTAGCACATCAGTTCCTCAACCGTCTTCTTCGCCAGACGATTAAGGTCATTGGCACAGTCATCCAGCACATTGTTCATCAGATTCACGGTTGGAAACTCCTTTGGGCCGTTACCCATGATGATGGCCAGCAGCTCACTTTCACTGAGTTGGTCGACACCATCTGTCAGGAGCTTTTCTATAGGTATATCACCATTGCTCCACTTCTTGTAAAGAGAGATAGGCTCTTCCTCCTGACATTCCTGACGAGTGATTTGTGAAGTAGGGTACAGCTCATGAAGTGATGCTTCCAATCTTGACATTTTCCTCTTATGCTCGAAGAATTCATCCCTTTCATGCCTTCTTCTCTCTCGCTCCTCAGCACGTTTCTTTTCTCTTCTTTCACGTCTTTTCTCCCTCTCTCTCTCATCGCGATAAGAGTCCCTGTCACGCTTTTCAGGATCCACATAGCCCTGTACGCCAGTGGGACGATAGCTGCCACGAGCCACCGTAGGCCGATAAGCGACACGAGGAGTAGAGTCAGGTGCCCCAGGAACATCGTAATAAGTGATCTTCTTGCTTGGCTTGCGCTCATTCCCACGGCGACCTTCCTCCCTGTCAAGTTCCTTTTTTGACGGTCTTTTGACAGTGATGGCCTCTGACTCATCATCCTTCTCCTCCTCGTCAGGATGCTGTTCCTCACTGCCCTTGCCAGTGTGCACTTCCATTTCAACGTTCTCTACAGGAGCCTCCATTGTTGGCTCTTCCTTCCATGCTACTAAAGTCTTCATACGATTAAAATATTAAATTGTTGATATTGAATTGGTTCTATTAAAAGATAGTTTCTATGCCAGAAGTCGCATGACATCGAGTATTGTCAGGTTTACCGCTGACAAATCCGTCTTCTTCAGCCGATTGTTACACCGGTCAATCAATGCCTCGCATTCATCGACCACCCTCTTTGATATTATCTGATACCGAGAGTTAACCTCCTGGTTCGTTACTGTGAGCGGAGTGGCAATGTCCCTGCTCTGACCACGGAAAGCCACATTGAAGCAGATACCCAGATGGCCGTCATCATGTTTCAGGAGAGGATCGACATAGTATCTGAACGTTACCATATCCTCATGTACCGAGGTCAGGAAGTCACCTTCCTTGCCACCAAGCTCCTTCAGACGGCTGTTCGTCATCAGATGGTATTCGAACACATAGTTGATCAGTTTGTAGTTCGCGTCGTTGATACGTGAAAAATCCTCGCGGATATACATGTTGGTTACAGTAAAGACCTGTACCTTGTGGTTCAGCATCTCATGCACGGTGAACTTGTCAATGCCAGCCTCGTTGTAGGCGATGGTTGCCATCGAGTGCCTTGCTGCATAGAACTGCAGTTGTGGTACGCCCACCTTTTCACCGACAATTTTCAGTCCACGATTAACAGTCTGGTTGAAGCTACCGGCATCCTTGTACATGTAGTTGAAGTTGAACACATAGTTCTTTTTCTTGTGCCTGGTACATCTATATTTCTTTATGAGCGGCAGAAGCAGAGGATGCGGACTGATGACGATACGGGCATGGTCGGGCCTCCTGTCCTTTGTCTTGGCACGGTCATAGGTGATGTTACCCCGTCCGTCCCACTTGCATTCAAACAAGTCAGCCGTATTCGTCCCCATCAGCATGAAGGAGATGGTGAACACGTCACGGGCAAGGTCGGCAATTGTGTTTCCGTCAGGATCGTCGGGAAGATTGGCGATGGCACGGACAATATCCACAGGCAGGGCACGTTTCTCAGTCTTCACTTCTACATGGGGTGGATGGTAGAACTCCAGCGTCCTCTTGATGACCTTGTTCTCCTCACGCCCCTCGTTGTAACGCTGTTTGGCCGAGTTGAACATACGCTTGATGGTCTGCGGATAGACGCTGCGGGCAGTCTTCTTGTCACCCAGCCACTTCTCGAAGCTCTTCATGAACACCTTGCTGATGTCATTGCACATATAGCTTTCACGACCAACGAACTTGACGAAGGCATTCAGTGCCACCAAGTGGTTCCGGCTACATTTCTGGTCTTCATGCTCCTTAATCCACTCACGTCCATATTGGATGATGTCAATGCTGACATCACCAACACCTACGATGTAGTTGACCACGGCATCGATGTTCATATCATACTGGTCCAGCTCCAACTGCTTCAACTTGGCGTTGTAATCCTTCAATAGAGCCTTGACCTTACGCTTTACCAATTCATTGCGGATAGTCCATTTCTTGGTCATTTCCGTCTTGGAAACATAGATACCTGTCTCAATCAGCCTTTTCTCATGATGGTGATAGAGACGTATGCCGACCTCAGAGGTTCCTTTCCTGTTAACAGTCGTCTTGGATACTTCAACTTTCAATGTTGCCATAATCGTGTTCTCGTTATTACAATAAATCTTCGCGCGTACATTATTATATATAATAAGCCACCTTTTAAGACAGCAGCTTGTTCACTAGATCGTTGATGTCATACTGGGCCGCTTTCAAGTCAAGGCGGCTTATGCGCTCCTTACAGGAGTTGACCAGAGCCTCGCAACGCTTGACAAGATACTCGTTGGTGAGCTGCCCATCCTCGGAAACGTCGTTCTCCGAAACGAAGATGGAGGTTCCAATCAGCTTGCTCTGACCTTTGTATGTCACCTTGATTTCCACGTTCCAAGACTTCTTGGTATTGATATCCTGTGGCGTAAGCTGCCAAGTGATGTCAACTACAGTATCCACGACGTTAGTCAGGAAATCACCTGTCAGCAATGCACCACCCTGATGCTTGTCCTGATGAGCGCCAGCCTTTTCCTTCTCCATGTCATTGAAGACAAAGTCAATCAGCTTGAAGTTCGCCTCATTGATCTTCCGGAAGTCCTTCTTGATATAGATGTCCGTTATCTTGTACACAGGCAGCTGATGGTTCAGCATGTCGTGAATGGTCATCTTGTCAATGTCGGTTTCGTTGAAGGCAATGGTTGCCATAGTATGTCTTGCGGCATAGAATGTCAGCCCTTCCTCGTCAATCAATTTTCCGACCTCCTTCATACCACGGTTCAGGTTGTAGCTGAAGTCAGAAGGACTCTTGTACATCCGGTTGAAGCGGAACACATACTTCTCCTTCTTATCCAGTACACATGCGTACTTCTTGATAAGAGGCATGAGCAGGGGATGCGGCTTGATGACGATACGGGCATGGTCAGGTCTTCTGTCCTTTGTCTTGGCACGGTCATAGGTGATGTTGCCCTCACCGTCCCATTTGCAGGAAAAGATGTCAATGCTGTTGGCACCCATCATCATGAATGAGATAAGGAACACGTCACGCGCCACATTACGGCTGGAATTAGAGCGGTCTTCGTCAGGAATGGCAGCCAATGCCCTCAGATGTTCGAGGGAAATGGCACGCTTCTCCGTACAGACATGAACAGGAGGGTCAAAGAACTCCAGAGAGCGCTTGATGATCTCCTCACCTTCGAGGTTGTCATTGTATGTCTCACGCGCCTCGTTGAACACACGCTTGATGCAGATGCAGTAGAGGTTAGCTGCACGATGCCTGTCACCAAGCCAGCGGACATAGGACTCCATCAGTCTCACAGTAATTTCGTTACAGTCGATGACCTTACGCCCCATGAACCTGATGAAAGAGTTGAGGGCAGTCTTGTAGTTGCCCATACCCTTGATTTCATCCTCATGCGTCTTGATCCAGTTCTGGTAGTAGTCCACGAAGTCAACGAAAGTCGGCTTAACGATATCCTTGCGCGTAATTCTCCTTACAAGTTCATCGGCTGACATGTCGTTGAACTCCAGGTTCTCCTCCTCGATGCGCCTGCGATAGATGCGAAGGATGTCATCACACTTTTCCAGCTTCTCGTAGTTCTTGATCTTGAAAGACGAGGTCAGCTCATCTCTGGTCACGAACACCGTAGTGGGGATGTACTTCATTACCCTCTTGTGCGTGACCCTGATGACGACGTTCCACGTCTTGTCCTTTCTCATGTTGTGCTTGAGCACCTCATACTTTATTGTTGCCATATTACTTCATTTTGGTGCGGTTTTACCCGCTGATTTTTTTAATTTTCTGCAAATTTACCTTTTCAGGGGCTGTGAGACGAATTTTCGTCAAAATGGGACATTTTACAAGTAACCATATATGGGAACAAGTAAAATCGTCAAATCTCTCCATTCTGTCAAGAAAGATTACTTTTTCTGTCCCAAATGCCTTTAAAACCGCCATTTTCGCTATGGCGCAAGGCATCCCCTGTCGGACTTTTTGCGTTTAATTATTTTTAACGCTCAATTCCGAGGTAAAATACGCCAAAATGACCAGAAAACCGGGTAAAAACCCCTTCAAACTTCATCAGACTTTTTTGGTTTACTTTTAACCACATGTCGTTACTTTCATTTGAGCCCTTTTTCCGGGATGACATTTATGTCTGCATTTCTCTTTTTAGGGTCGGGTCACCGTAAACAATCAGTATATCAGCTTATTACGCGGATTTGTCACCAAGCAAAAAATTTTTTTCTCGCCAATTATCTCCCGACAAAACGAGAAAATCACATTTAGATTACCATCTTCTGGTGTCACATGTATGGTGTCCACAGTTGCATTGGCTGAATATGGTGTGAAAGGGGACTTAAGATATCTTCCTACTAAGTATCTGCAATTCTTACCATTCCAATATCATCATGCGGAAGTTGCAGCAATGTTTATGCGTCGTATTATTCAAGTGAAGCAAGAACGTGGGGCAGAGATCAAACCTCGTGTTATTATACCAAATGATACGAAGATGTTTGCCCAAGCAAGTGCTGAAACTGATATTTTTGCTTTTGTTTCTGCAGATGCAGAAGCAAAGAAGGTATATGAACTGTTGGAAGATCCTGGTTTTGAGTTTGTGAATATTCGGGATCTATAGTATTCTCTTACTTTCTTGCGTCCCGATGGTGGCAAGTGACAACAAATATGTCCTTTCTTGCGGCGCAAATGAAAGAACTAAAGAAAACATCCACCCCCTCCAAGGCCTCCCCTATATTGGGAGAATGCTTACTTTTCGAAATCCCCCGTCCCCTTTGCTAAAGGGGCTCCACCTCTCCCTGCGTTCCCTCCCCTCAGGGAAGGGAGAAACTGAAAATCGCAGAAGCCGACGATTTACAGAGTTCTGGTATCGCTCGCAAAGCCTGTGCCCTAAAGGGCGAGCGATGAGTTCTTATCGGCTGTAAAATAAGCACTAAAGGAAATGAACCATACTCAGTTCTTTTGCAAATTTTTTATGTTAAAAACACATAGGAATAGTGGATTTCTGAATTTATTTCGCTACTTTTGCAGACTAGATTTAGGCTTAGCGCAAAACTAAAGATTTACGTTAGTGTCGTTGAACGACTGAAAATCAGAGTGATATGATGACTGCGGATGAGACAGAGTCAGGATTGGGACGCGACACAACGATGTGTGGTGACCCTAAGATTTGGTTTCCGATGAGGGTGACGTACTCGCGGGAAATAAAGGGTGGGGCAGATGTAAAAGACAAGTTTACAAGTAATGACAAATAAGAATCTCAAAAAGAAAGCGGTATCAGGAATGATATGGACGGCATTACAGAAATACTCGACAATGCTGATCCAGTTTATCTCCGGCATTATTCTTGCGCGCCTGCTTACTCCCTACGACTATGGCTGTATAGGCATGTTGATGATTTTCATGGTGCTGGCGGAATCGTTTATTGATGGAGGTTTCGGCTCCGCCCTGATACAGAAGAAGTTGCCCACGCAAGAAGACTATTCAACGATATTCTTCTGGAATCTTGGCATGGCAGTACTATTATATGCCGTACTCTATGTCTCTGCCCCATACATAGCGCAGTTTTATAATATACCTTTATTACGTGATGTATTGCGGGTACAAGGTATTATCCTGTTCATCTATGCCTTCAACATTGTGCAACGCAATCAGTTGCAGAAGAAGATGAATTTCAAGGTGCTCTCCATCGTGACCATTCTGACATCGCTGACGGCCTTGACGGTGACTATAGTCATGGCTTACCATGGCTTTGGTGTGTGGGCCTTGGTGGCACAATACATACTAACGGCACTCATTCCCGCCCTTGTGTTTTGGTTCTATGTGCGCTGGCGTCCTCAGTTAACGTTTTCGTGGCAGTCGTTCCGTGAGCTGTTCGGTTTTGGCTTCTACATGTTCCTGACCAACATGCTGAACCAGTTCGGCCACCAGGTTCAGGGCTTGCTCATTGGCCGGTTCTACAACGCAGCCACGATGGGCTACTATTCCAAGGCCAACGCCACAGAGCGATTAGCCTCGACCAGTATCTCGAAGGTGATGTCGCAAGTCACCTATCCCCTCTATGCCGAGATGCAAGATGATAAGACGGCCTTAGGCGACATGATTAAGAAAATCACGCTGACCTTGTCCTACATCACCTTCCCACTGATGTTCATCCTGCTGCTCTGCGCCAAGCCGATATTCATCCTGCTCTATACTGAGCGTTGGGCCGACAGCGTACCTTATTTCCAGGTGCTATGCATCGCCGGTCTGGCATATAGCCTACAGTCTGTGAATTATCAGTCGGTAGCAGCCATTGGTAAGAGCAGGACCATGTTTGTGTGGACGTTCGTCAAGCGAGCCATGGGTATCATCTTCGTTGTTGCCGGTCTGCTGCTAGATGGGATGCGAGGCCTGTTAATTGGTATGGTAATCAACACATGGTTCTCTTATTATATCAATATTTGGTTGGTATCAAGGCATATTGGCTATCGTTGGCAGAGACAACTCCTTGATCTGCTGCCCGTGCTAATGGCATCGCTATCTATTGCAGCCCTCTCATACGCCATTGTGGGCCTCTGTTCTCTGTCGCTTTATGCTGACGGGGTACTGAAGTTCGTCATCTTTGTAGCACTATATGCTTATTGGTCGGTGATGTTTCGCCCCGAGGCTTATCAATTGTTCTGCGTGGCAGCAAAGCCCATTACTAAGAAATTAAGACGAAAAATCAATAAGAAATGAGTATTTTTAAAGAAATCAAGATCTGGTTGACAGATTTGCTGTGTATTAGCAACTACGACCGCAAAGTTGAACGCAAATTTTGGAAAATGCGCCGTCTGTATGAAAAGGGAGGATATATTAACCGTAAGCGAGCCAAGCGTATGGAGAACAAATTACAGGAGAAATACCAATTGAAAATACCTTGTACGGTAAAAATTGGCGAGAACTTTGAGATTCGCCATCCTATGGGAGTTCGTATTGGCCCAACGGCGGAGGTTGGCTCTGGCTGTAAGGTCTATCCATTCTTTGTTGCGATGGCTGCTGTGAAGGGTGACAGGGAACTTATTAAAAACCACATTCGCCGTCATGCCAAGATTGGTAACGATTGTATCTTGGGCAGTAAAGCCACTGTTATTGGCAATGTCACCATTGGTGATGACGTCACTATTGGTGCCTGTGCCATTATCACCAAGGACGTGCCTTCCCATAGTGTTGTAAAAGGTTTGAACCAGATACGTCCGAAAAGACCTGAAGAAATACCAGACAAATATAAACAAACAAATGAAAAAGTATAAAATTGGATATACGCAGGGAACATTCGATATGTTCCATATTGGTCACCTGAATCTTCTTCATCAGGCCAGTGCGCTGTGCGACTGCCTGATTGTTGGCGTAAATGCCGACCAGTTGGTGAACGATTACAAGCATAAGCAGCCCGTGGTGAATGAGCACGACCGTGCAGCCATTATCAGCGAACTGCGGTGTGTGGACAAGGTGGTGCTGTGCGACACGCTGAGCAAGACTGATGCTTGGCGACAACTACACTTTGATGCCATCTTCATTGGCAGCGACTGGAAAGGCAACGAGCGATGGAAACAGACAGAACTCGATCTGAAACCATTAGGAGCCGAGGTGATCTATCTGCAACATACCGATGGCGTCTGTTCCTCAAGTCTGCGGGAAAAAGAAGACAAAAAGATAATAGACTGAAGCATGAAGATGACTGCTATCATCAGGAAATGGGTCAGGACGACCTATATGTATCTGTGTTACATCACGAGACCACGGAAAGAGAGAAGTGTATATTTCGCCTCTTTCCGTGGTCAATATTCTGACAATCCTCGAGCCATTAGCGAGTGTCTGCATCAAATAGCACCCGACGTGAAGATCGTTTGGCTTATAAAGCCCCAGTTCAGGAAATATGTGCCTGACTATGTCACCGTCGTTCCGCCCAAACCCCGATTGGCGTTGAAAGCACAGGCACAGGCCAGCGTGTGGGTGCTGAACTATACGTATCGTAAGCATCTTGGCGTTTATAAGGGCCGCGACAATTTCTATATCCAAACTTGGCATGGCGACAGAGGTATCAAGGCCATTGGCTACCTTACCGGTCAAGGCATCAAGAACGACCTTGATGGTCACAATATGTCAGAATGTGACCTGTTTATTGCCGCCTCAGACTATGGGGTGAGAAAAGCGCAGCAAGGATTGAGATATGAAGGTGAAATGCTGGTGGAAGGTATGCCTCGCAACGACAAGTTGGTGAACATCAGCAATTATGGCAGTGAGGCAGACAAGATAAGAAAAGCTTTGGGAATTGGCACTGACGTGAAGGTCGTTTTATATGCGCCTACTTTCAGAGACGACGAGCGCACCCTGCAGTGCGCTATAGATATCGATCAGACCTTGAAGAATCTGGAGGCAGATGGCGAGAAATGGATGTGCTTGGTTCGCTCACATTCGCTTACGAAAAAGATTTCAACGGGTTCTGACAGTTCTGCATATCTCGACGTGTCTTCATATCCGGACATGGCAGATCTGTTACTTATTGCTGACTTATTGTTGACTGACTATTCCAGTTGTGCTGGTGACTTCCTGCTTACAGAGAAGCCTGTAGTCTTAGTGCATTTCGACAAGGAGGAGTATCTGTCGAAAGCACGGTCATTATGGATAAATCCTGAAGAGGCAGGTTATTTGGTTGCAAAGGATCAGTCAGAATTAAAAACTATTCTTTCTCATATAGATACATACGACCATAAAGCGATAGCAAATAAGATAAACCAGTTCTATGGTACAAAAGAATCTGGGAAATCTTCTGAAGTTGTTGCTAAGAGAATTATCCAAGAGTTAAAAAACAATACCCCCCGATGAAGTTTGTATATAATTTTGAAGGTGATGTAATACCCACATGGGTGCAGTTGTTGTTTTGGCTGCTCTACGTGGTTGTTTTTGCCTATGCCTTCAAAAAGACATTGTTATCATGGCATCGAGGTAAACGTTCGAAGGATGTCAGTTGGCTGTTTGCCATCTGTTTTGCACTGTATGCTATTTTTTATTGTATCAATGATGATTATTTCCAGTATCGCTATTGGCTTTATAGGTTTGACCTCAGTTCCTGGGCTAAAGAGTATTTTTATGTCTATGTTATACTCATCTGTCGGCGTTTGCCTTTCGACTATCCTTTTGAACTGTTCCGCCTAATAATATGGGGAGGAGCCATTTGCATAGTTTATTTTACCTTCCGAATGTACCGGAAACTGTTGCTTCCTGGCCTTGCTCTACTGTTATTATTCGTTTTTAATTCTGGAACTTTTTGCTATGGCCGTGCTTCTTTGGCAATGGCCGTTTATTTCTTAGGAATCGCATTATATTTGAATTACAAAGGGCTATTTTTAAGAAGTCTAGGGATTATTGTGGCGATATCATCATACTTTTTTCACCACGAGATGTTAATTGGAGTTGCCCTGTTGCCTTGTCTTTTCATTCCATTAGAAAGAAAAGACTTTTCTTTCATTTCCATATTTTTGTTCCTTATTGTTATTATTGCCATTTCTTTCTTCAGTTCCAATCTTCAGTTCTTGGATCAAATGTTTGATAATAATGAATTCTCTGAAAAAATAAAACAAGTTAACGAGAAAGGACAAGGGATGTTCCGATTTAGTACTTTCATTAAATATCTCAATTTCTTTTATCCCTTTTATTTGATTACAACACGTTTTTGGAAGAGAAATGTCCCCCATATAGTCGCTGTAATGTATCGGATTACGTATGGAATCTTGATGGTTTCTGTGGCTTTTATGGTAGTGTCTGGGACAAGAAGTATATTTAGTTATCGCGTAATGTATATTTCGATGATTCCATTGACACTAATGATAGCCTTCGGTTATAGTCATCGTTATTTTACCAGAAAGCAGTTCCTGATTTTGATGATACTTGCCCTGCTGTCAAACAGTATTAGATTTGTTAATGCCCAATAAGTGAAGATTAATTGATGAAGTTTTTCAAATTTATACTTTGCTGTTTGTTCCTTAGCATGACTGGAATCTGCAATGCTATGGACCTTCAGGGTGGCACCTATAGAATCTCTGGTGGTGACGTGTCAATGTTCGATGGGCGTGAAATCAAAAATGGCATCCTTGTTATTGCTGAGGGGAGTTATCTCCTTCAAGTAAAAAAAGAAAAAGGAGCATGCCTGATCGTTGGCGACAACACAGAACTTATTATTGACGGCACCCTCCAGTTGGCACCTAATGGATTAAAGAGTTGTGACATGATTCGTGTGGTTGGTAGCCATGTAAAAATACACGGTAAGGGTAGTATTGTCGGGGATAAGTCTAAACATACTGGCCATGAAGGCGAATGGGGTATGGGTATCAGACTGCATGGCTCCCGCAATGTGACGGTAAGTGGATTGACTATCGCTGACTGTTGGGGCGACTGTATCTATATTGGAGGTGGCAGCAAAAACACACAGATATCAAATTGTCAGTTGCGTGGAAGTCGCAGGCAGGGCATCTCCATTACAAAGGCAGATGGCGTTACCGTCAGCAACTGTAAGATTTCCAACATCAGCGGTACAAATCCACAATATGCCATTGATATCGAGCCCAACAAGCGGTGTGTTGTGGACAACGTGCTGATTCAGAATGTGATCGTGACTGGCTGCGAGGGAGGCTTCAGGGCAGTCATCGGGAAGGAGGAATTCGGCAATGCAAGAATTGGTAAGGTCGAAATACGCAACTGTCGCGTGATGGCCAAGTCGAGACAAACCATCTTTTTGGGCGGATGCGAACAGGGAGTGGTAGAAGATTGCGTAATTGAGACCCGCAAGGGCGAAAAGCCTATTCTTTCACGCAAGGTTGGCCACCTGTCGGAAATGAACAATAAAGTGATTTACAAATAATTGTTTTTTAATGAAAGACAAGAATTTCGACATCGATATCGTTATTCCCTGGGTAGATGGGAGCGACCCGGAATGGCAGCAGGAATTCAAAAAATATGCTGCCTTGGAGATGGGGCGCGACAACAACACGGAGATACGCTACCGTGACTGGGACAATATGCAGTATCTGTTCCGAGGTATTGAGAAGTTTGCGCCGTGGGTGCGTAAGGTACATCTCATCACCACGGGGCAGAAGCCGAAGTGGCTGAATATAAATGCCCCGAAGCTGAATTTCGTCCGCCATGAGGATTTTATTCCAAAGGAATTTCTGCCCACATTCAGCGTCAGACCGATAGAATTGAACCTGCACCGCATTGAGGGCTTGGCCGAGCATTTCGTCTATTTCAATGACGACTATTTCCTCCTCCGTCCAGTCCAGCCAGAACGTTTCTTCCATAATGGCCTGCCCTGCGACATGGCCGTGCTCGACACTTTGCCAATGGGCGGTCCTCGCGGACACATGCTGATGAACGATGTAAACGTAGTGAATAGTCATTTCAAGAAAAACGCTGTGTTGAAAGCCAATCCCATGAAATGGCTGAATCCCGTTTATGGCTCACAATTGCTGCGCACCGTGGCTCTGCTGCCATTCTCAGTGTTCCCAGGATTCAGGAACCACCACATGCCACAGGCCTTCCTGAAGAGTACTATCCGTGAAGTATGGGATGTCGAGGAGCCCTTGCTCCGCGAAGTATCAAACCATCGTTTCCGCGACATCACCGACGTCAATCAGTATATGTTCCGTTTCTGGCAGCTGATGTCAGGAAAGTTCCATCCGACTAATATCGTCAAGGGAACGTGCAGATATACCCTATCAGATGATAGTGTGGAAAAGCTCACGGCTGCCATCAAGTCACAGAAGTGCGACATTCTGGTTACAGCAGATTCGGATAATGTATCTGATTTTGAAGCATTAGTGGCGCGGATAAACGCAGCGTTCGACACCATATTACCAGAGAAATCTTCATATGAGAATTGATCATTGACAGATTATAATTGAGAATTAATGGAAAAGAAAAGAATTGCTTATCTTGATGCTCTGAAATGTCTGGGAATTCTGATGGTAATAGATTGGCATATAAGAAGTGGCAATGGCTTTAAACCATATGGTTCACTGTCAGCACTTATGATTTATTCATTTGCCTTACCTATCTTTTTCTTTGTAAGTGGTTTCTTGGCTTACCGTGTAAGCATGAGTGTCAAGGAGGTAGTTAGCAACATACGCAAGAAATTCTTGTTCCTTGTTATTCCTGCAGTCGTGTTCCGGCTCTGTATGGACCTAATGAAACACTATGCACCACTCCATTTCTTGACCGACGGTATGAGTGATTATTGGTTCACAGTGGTTCTGTTTGAATGTTTTCTTGTTTACTATCTGATTACACTGGCCATTAAAAACGAGAAGTGGAGGATTGGCGTGCTGTTGATCCTTTCGATGGCGGGTATCGGAATTCTTGCTATTGACAAGGACTTCGGACCAGCAATTTTTGACCTGCGACGGCTTGCCAAATATTTCCAGTTCTTTGTATTGGGAACATTGGCCATGAAATTTAAGCCCAAATATGAGTTGTTGATAAATAACGAAATTGTAAAGGCTACTGTGTTACTTTTATTTTTCATTGTGCTGTTTCTCACAAGTTATGATATTAGCCCTGTAGCGTTACATCACTTCATGCGAGATGTTGTGTTACGCTATTTAGGAACTTTCGCTGTTATATCATTCTTTGCCTGCCATACTGTCTTTTTTCAGCAGGAATCAAAAGTTAACTCTATCATTAACTGCATAGGACAGAACTCATTGGCCATCTACTTACTACATTATTTCTTCCTGCCTCATTTCCGTCCCTTGCCAGAGTGGATCGCTGGGCTTAACATGGTGACCGTTCACCTTGTATCAATACTCTATACCATAGCAATAACAGGTTTGTGTATGGTATTCATTAAGTTTCTTTCTAATAGCAAATACATCAGAAAATATGCTTTAGGGCACAAATAAATAAGTTAGAAATGGAAAAGAAAAGAATTGCTTATCTTGATGCTCTGAAATGTCTGGCTATATTGCTGGTCATAGACCTTCATATAATGGCCGTAAACGGATTCAAACCATACGAGAACTTGGCATCGCAGATGCTATATGCACCTGTGATGCCTTTGTTTTTCTTTGTAAGCGGTTTCTTGGCTTATAAGCAAAGCATGAGCATCAAGGATGTTTGCGACAATATCCGTAAGAAATTTGTATTCCTTGTCATCCCTGCACTGGTGTTCCGTGTCGGAACGGATCTGATGAATCAAAAAAGTCTCTTCAGTTTTATTATGGGAGGTATGCATGGCTATTGGTTTACAATCGTCCTATTTGAATGTTTCCTTGTTTATTATCTGATTACGCTGGTCATCAAGAACGAAAAATGGAGGATTGGCGTGCTGTTGGCCCTTTCAGTAGCGGGCATCGGAATGCTGGCTATCGACAAGGACTTCGGACCTGCTATTTTTGACTTGCGTCGAGTCACCAAGTTCTTCCAGTTCTTTGTCTTAGGAACGCTGGCTATGAAATTCCGCCCAAAATATGAATCACTGATGAACAACGAGGTGTTCAAGGCATCATGCCTGCTATTTTACTTCATTGTACTCTTCCTGCTGACTTACGATATGCCATCAATGCTCCATCATTTCCTACGTGACGTAGCCCTGCGATACTTTGCAACATTTGCCATAGTTTCGTTCTTCCTTTGCCAAGAGAGTAGTTTTCAGCGTCAGACAAAGCTCAACTCACTGATTAACTTAATCGGCCAGAACTCATTAGCCATCTACTTGATAGATTATTTCTTCCTGCCCCAATTCCAGCCTCGGCCGGAGTGGTTAGCAGAACTCAACATGGTGACCGTTCACCTTGTGTCAATGCTCTATACAGTAGCAATTACGGCATTGTGCTTGGTATTCATTAAATTCCTCTCTAATAGCACGTACATCAGAAAGTACGTATTGGGTAAAAAATAGAAAAAAGGAATATGAAGATAGTCGAAACATTATCTAAAGAACTATTTGTCCATATCGGAAAATACAGGTCCGCATTAATGGGTTTTTCTATGATTATGGTGTTTTTGTTTCATGCACGATCTGAAAAACTCGGCTTTATGCCAACTGGTCTTTTGGGGGATTTATTTAAGAATTTCAATCTGGGTGTTGATATTTTCTTGTTTTTGTCTGCATTTGGCCTGTGTTACTCATTAAAGAAAAATACCATCAAGAGATTCTATTATAATCGGTTTAAAAGAATCATACCAACCTGGTGGGTAGTATTATTCTTCATGCATATTACTGGCATATTTGTGGGGTCGAAATTTGCCGATGGTAGTTTTGTTTATCCCCATTCTGCTGTTGATATGTTTTATTGGTATACAGGGTTGGGGTATTTCTTTAATACCTGTAGCTACGAGTGGTTCATTCCTACGCTGTTGCTGTTTTACCTGCTGACTCCTTTGGTTTACAGGCTATCGAGAAATCAGGTGTTGTTCATTCTTCTTTTATCTATTCCTCTTATTTTGTTGTATAAAGGAAGCGGAGTCCTGCCTTATCTCTCTATATCAATTATTCGTATTCCTGTATTTTTATTAGGTATTCTCTTCTTTAAGGATTTAGAACAGAACAAATATCAACTCTTCTTAATCACTTGCATCACCCTTTGCATTTACATATTTGCCTTTTCTTTCTTTTGGAAGGTACCAGATGTCATTCAAGCGGCTCCATTATTACCCATTATTATAGGTTTGTTAAGTTTTATTTTATCGTTTAAATATATTCGGTATGTAGAAGTATTTCTTGCATTCGTTGGTACCATCAGTTTGGAATTTTATTTAATTCACGGACACCGTAGGCCTCAATTTCTTTTAAGCCATTTTATTAAAGATAGTGAGATATTAGTGTTAGGGGCATTTATCCTATGCCTTGTATTATCATACCTTTTGCATTTGGTGATGAAAAAGGTGAATGAGAAGATTTTATTTCCTAATAAGTAATTCTGTTTTAATAAAGACACAATATGAAGATTGCAATAAACTGCCAATTCTGCTTCGCAAAAGGCGGTGGAGGCATCAAAGAGTACATCATTCAGTTGACCAACCATTTAGCGAAGGTGGATCACGACAACGAATACGTACTGTACGTTCTGGAAGACCAATTTGAGTATTGCAAGACTGTTCTTCCAACCAGGTTTAAGCTGAAGCCGATTCCCTATCATAGGAGTCTGGTGTCGAAGATTTGCCGTAGTCTATTTGCCCAGAGGTTCTGGAGTAAGGAGGAAGAAGTCGAGCAATTCGACGTATTCCACTCGCCCTTCTTCCATGCCCCCAAGATGAAGCATGCCAGACTGCTTATGACGGTTCACGACCTGCGGCTCTACCGTTATCCGGAAACCTACTCTTTCCTCAGATATCAGTTTCTGAAACGGGCTGTAAAGGAGTCAATCGCCAGAGTTGACCGCATTATATCTATCTCACAGTTTACGAAAGACGAGATGATTGATACCTGCGGCGTTTCCCCTGACAAGGTGACCGTTGTCCATGAGGCTATCAACCGCTCATTCTTCTCTGTCGATAGGATCAAGAATTATGATCTTCCACAAGAATATGCTTACCTGAAGGAGGGCAGATTCCTGTTCTGTTTAAGTCAGATAGAACCTCGCAAAAACCATTTACGACTTCTCAAAGCCTTTTCTGCCATGAAGGCACAAGGAGGTTTTGATGATGTACGCTTGGTATTGGCCGGACTTCAGAAATTGGATGCAGAACCTGTTCTGAAAGCTATTGCTGAAACGCCCGATGTGGTCTATTTGGACTATGTCCCGACGGAGATGATGCTGTGGCTCTCTCATCATGCCACCTTGTTCGTTTATCCGTCATATTATGAGGGTTTTGGCTTCCCGCCTTTAGAGGCTGCCAGTCTGGGTACAGTCTCAGCGGTAGGTAATGTATCATCAGTTCCTGAGGTATGCAGCGATTGTGCGTTCTATTTTGATCCCTACGATGTGGACGACATGAGTAGGGTGATTGCCGCAGCACTGAACGATGAGGCTGGCATTCAGGAGAAAAAACAAAAACTGGAAAGCCAGTTGGCTAAGTTCTCATGGGAGCAAAATGCAAGAGAGACTTTAAAATTATATATGAGCAATGAGTGATACGAAAAAGACTACACTGACATTCCGCCTGCTGAAGCGGCTACACCTGATAGAGAACGAAGAAAAGCACGGAAGGATTAACCCGTTCTCGCTGATATGGTTTGCGCTGAAAACCATGTGGCGGAGATTTATTTTCACATACGCCTACAAAGCATATATTTTTGAGTTTGCTTACAAGCACCATCTGCGCCCCGCCATCTGGCGTGCTTTGGGTTGTAAGGTTGGCAAGAGAGTACATATAGGCCATCAAGTTAGGCTTGACTTCGGCAATGCAGAACGTATCACCGTGGAGGATGACGTCGTTTTGGCCAATGGTGTAACGCTGTGGTGCCACATGCGCGACATGAAGAATTACCGCGTTGGTATGAAACCTATGCAATTGCCTGCAAAATACGGAGACATCCACTTGTGCAAAGGTGCCTATATTGGCTTGAACGTGACCATCCTACCAGGAGTCACCATCGGTGAAGGTGCCGTCATTGGCAGTTGTGCCCTTGTCACCAAGGATGTGCCGGCCTGGACGATTGCCACAGGCGTTCCTGCCCGTGTTGTCAGGAATATAGAGAAAGAATGATGAGATGAAACTACTGATGATTGTCAACGAGGACCGCTTCTTCCTTTCACATCGTACGGAGATAGCTTTGGCTGCACAGAAGGCAGGATGGGATGTCACTGTGGTGTGTAAGGACACGGGGCAGCTTCATGAAATAGTTGGAATGGGGCTGAGGGTCTTGGAACTTCCTATTAATCCCACAGGGATGAAGCTGAGACAGGAGCTGAGGACTTGGTGGTTCCTATATACCTTATATAAAAAGAATAAGGATGCTGTGGTTCATCACGTGGGGCTGAAGAACATCCTCTGGGGAGGTCTTGCAGCCAAGCTGACTGGAGTCCGGGGCGTAGTGAATGCCGTAAGTGGATTGGGCGCTATCTTCTCTGGCAACAAGATAGGCTTGACGGCAAAGGGTATTTTAGCACTCATGCGTTTCTCGAACAAACGGGAGCGGGTGAAGGTGATCTTCCAAAATCAGGAGGATAAGACCTTGTTCCTGCAGCATGGTATCATTAATGAAAGTCAGACAGAGTTCATCAAGGGCTCTGGGGTCGACCTGAATGTCTTTAAATATGTACCTGAACCAGAAAGTGAAATACTGAAAGTGGTTTTCTCCGCCAGAATGGTCAAAAAGAAGGGCGTCATAGAGGTGATTGAGGCTGCAGAGAGACTGCGGAAAGACAATGAAGGGAAGGTGGAATTTTGGCTTTGCGGGCGACTGGCAGTGAATGCTGATGCCATATCGCGAGAGGAGTTGGAAGCGCGATGTGACGGAAAATATATCAAATGGCTGGATTTCCAGAAGGACATGAAGTCTATATTGGAGCAATGTCATATCATGGCGTTCCCAAGTTACTACCGTGAGGGCGTTCCTAAGTCGCTCATTGATGCCTGTGCCATTGGCAGGCCTATCGTCACTACGAACTCCATCGGATGCAAGGATGTGGTAGATGACGGTGTGAACGGATTCCTGGTTCCGGTGAAAGACAGCGAGGCTCTGGCCCGCAAGCTGCGCTTGCTGATAGATGATAAGGAACTGCGGCTCAGAATGGGTCTGGCGGCCAGAAAGAAGGCCGAACGGGAATTCTCGCTGCAGAACGTCGTCAACAGGCACCTTGAAATCTATGTAAAAAAACTTTAAGTTTCATTTAACAAAATTCATTAACAAATGGCTTCAAAAAAGTATGTGAACCCAGTGAAGACAAGTATGCTGGGTTTGGCCGTTGCTCGCTTCATGGAGCAGACCGGCCTGAAGACGGCGTATGTACGCCAGCAGTGTCAGATTGGTTCAACCCGTCTGAACAGTCTTAAAAAGGTGAACTGAAATCCATCGAGTTCGAGATGGTCGCCAGGATTCTCTGTGTCTTCCATCGAGAACGACCTGAACGGTTCTCCGAGTTCTTCGAACAATTTAAGAAAATCATACTTGATTTTTAATCGGCTGGCGCGGAGAGGGGAAGAATAATTACAATCCCTGGCAGGAGACTGCCAGGGATTGCGTTTTTCATGAAGGGAAGCGAGGGCTAACCGAGGCTTTTGAAGTAGTCGCGGTAGACACGGACATCGAAGCAGGGACAGGCCTTGTGGACGCCTTCGAGCTCGCAGTGGCCGACGATCTCGGCATCGGGGTAGTCGAACTTCAACGAGGTGAGCAGCGTTTGGAGGGTCAGCTTCTGGGCCGGGGTACGGGTGTCGGCGGCACGGCCCTTCTCGTCGAGGCCGCCCTCGTAGCAGATGCCGATGGAGTGGGCGTTGTAGTGGCGGGCGTGGGCGCCGACCATCTCTTCAGGACGGCCGAAGTGCAACTGGCCGTCGCGGGTGATGTAGTAGTGGTAGCCGCAGCACTTCCAGCCTTTGGCTTTGTGCATCTTGTCGAGCAGCTCCATGGAAATGTGCTGGTTGGGCCGCGAGGCCGTACAGTGCAGAACGATTAAATCAATTTTTCTCATAGTTCATAAAGAATTAGTAAATTTCACACGGATATTGAATTGTCACACAGATTCCACAGATTTCACAGATAATCGTCGCTAGCGACGAATGGCTCGGAATAATCCACAGAATAAATAATCTGTGAAATCTGAGAGATCTGTGTGACCATATAAATTACTATAATTTGCCTTTCAGTGTGAGATTAGAGGCTCATGCAGGACTGGATGATGTTGGTACCGAGGATCGTGGTGATAACGGTAGCGATGATCTGAAGATACTTCTTGATGGTGGACCACTTGATTTTTGAAAATAGATTCATAATGATGTAATAATTTCGAATGATAATACGTTAATTTTTTAAAGTCACACAGATTTCACATATTACACAGATTTTTAATTCCTTCGGAATATGACAGATAACGAGATTTCATATCAGATACGAGGAGCCGTCTTTGACGTATATAATGCCCTTGGTCCAGGACTGCTGGAGTCAGTTTATGAAGAAGCACTATGCTTTGAGTTAGAACAACGTGGCTTGAAAGTTAACCGTCAGGTAGAAGTGCCTATCATCTATAAGGGCAATACTCTGAGGACATCCTTGAGACTTGATATACTTGTTGAGGAGCGTGTCGTTGTTGAGTTGAAATCAGTGGAAGAAATGAAGCCCGTATTCTGCAAGCAGATTTTAACCTATCTTAGGCTTCTGGGTCTTCATCTTGGCCTTCTGATTAACTTCAACACAGCTGACCTCAAGGAATCAATCCAGAGGATTGTGAATTAATCTGTGAGATCTGCGAGATCTGTGTGACAATAAATCAAAGAGCAAGAGTTCTCAGTGAGAGGTTAGCCCTCACCTCCTGGAGTGGTATCGGGATCAGCCTGGGCGATGGAGATACCGTAGGTCGAGATGGGAACCTTCTCCTGATAACGCTTCTCCTTGCCGGAGATCATCTTCTTGATCGACTTCACGACGTAGCCCCACTCGAAGATACAGTCGTCCTTGAAGGACTTCGAGGTGAGCTTCTCACCCTTGGTGTTCTCGGGCTGGAAGTTGATCTTGATGCCGTTGATCATCGCGGCAGGACCGGCTGAGATGGCATCGGTGATGTTGGACTTGCCGAGCTTCTGGCCGTCGACGGCGGGGGTGAAGGTGCCGAGGCCGTCGATCTTGACGGGCTGACCCTGGGAGAGGAGTTCCTTGAGACACTCGACCACCTGCTTGACGACCAGCTCACACATCTGGTAGCTGGCAATCTTGCCGTGTTCGGTCATGTGCCGGCAGAAGCCCTTGAGGTTGATAGGTTCTTTACGCTCCACCTCGGCGAAGTACTTGCCGTAGGCGGTTGAATCGTCATTGGTGTTCTGACGAAGGTTGATCACCATTGGAATGTTTGAACGAGCCATAGTTTTTTTTAGTTGAGAGTTAAGAGTTCAGGGTGTCGGGGTGAGGAAGCGGGAGAAAGGTGGCTGGTTTCTCCGGGAAAGGGTTAACCTTTCCGGCAGAAAGGGCTAACCTTTCCTGGGCCCATCCGCGTGGTCACTTTGACAAAGTACGCTGCATCCGGAATGCGAGTACAAAGGTACGACATCTCGGAACGTCATTGGCCTACTTTGTCCCACTCGCAAGATTTTTTTTTATTTTCACACAGAAATTTTAGCTTAAATAGTCTTTTGTCACACAGATCTCACATATCTCACAGATTATTAATCCTGCGGATTATCCCGAGCCATTCGTCGCTGGCGACGATTATCTGTGTAATCTGTGTAATCTGTGTGACAATTTAATCTCTGTGAGGAAGATTGACATTTTGGAGGGCACGGAGGAATGATTGGTAGAGAGGGGATTTTGAGAGGGCTTCCTGGTCCTGGAGCTCCGGCGGGAGATCAATGCAGTAGTCCTCACAGATGTACTTCACCGCCTGAGGCGGCAGTTTCTGGGCCTTGGGGGAGATGCCCATGGCATCGAGGACGTGACGACGGGTGGCGAGGTAACGTCGGAAGGTGCGGGGTGAGACGTCGGCGAGCTTCGCCAGCGTACTTTTACTGATAAAACGGTGGGGGTCATAAATATTAATCATAGACAGAATAACAAATAAAAGACATAGTAACAAATAAAAGACAGAGTAACAGAATAACATTTTTTTAGACGCAAGAACATAAAGACATAAAGACATAATATTTGTTAATACAAGTTTCTCAAGCTCGCAGATTTCTTTTTCAACACAGAGAACTCAGAGGACACAGAGTTTTTGATAGACATAGAATGGAGAGATGACAAGAGGAGCCTAAAGGCTCTGCACAGAGAGCTGCGCCGCAATCTTTCAAGCGCCAGTCTCTGTGAAAAACCTTTAGGTTTCTCCTGATAAACTCAGTATTACAGATCATCTCAGTGTCCTCCGTGTTCTCTGTGTTTTAAAAAACATGCGAAAGTTGAATATGTTAATATGTTACTATGTCTTTAATCTCTGTTCTTGCGTCCTTTCAGTAGCAAGCGAGCAAGCTCGAGCGCTTATGTCAAATAAGAAGTCGAGGAGGTCGATGCAGTGGTCTTTCTGGGCGGGGGTGGCATGATCCTCTAAAGTGGTGTCGACGGTGATGTCGAGGGCATAGTGCTTGCGGACCAGGGCTGCGAGGTCCTCGAAGAAGAGATAAGTGGAGAGGGTAGGGTCAGTCCGGGGAAAGAGGATGACTCTCTGGCCTTGTAAGGGGGCGAAGAGATCGGGCGTCAGATGGGCGGTCGTGGCGTAGGCCATCCACAGATACTCCGGGAGGAGCTCACTGAGAATCACTGCGGAAACCTCCGATTCCACCACACAGACATTTTTATGGCACACAGATTCCACAGATTGCACAGATTTTTGGCTGTCGCCAGATGCCGGGGTGGAAGAATAATCTGTGAGATCTGCGAGATCTGTGTGAGCTAGGAGATGGAGGCCGAAGAGGCAGTGGGTGATGCACCAGGAGGCGATGAGGGGCTCACGGGCCTTGAGGAGCGTGGAGATCCAGGTGGTGCCGATGTGGGCATCGAGGGGCGAGAGCATGTCGTCGATCATCCAGAAGATGGGCTGGCCGCTCCTGGTCTTGCCGAGGTAATAGCGCTGACAGGCATGATGCATCTGATCGACCGTCAGATGACCGGCGGCGATGAAGGGATGGAAGAAGCTGAGGTCATCGGTACGACAGGCTTCGACCATCGGCATGGAGGGGAGGGAGAAGTCGACGGACTTCCTGGCATCAGAGCCAAAGCCCTGACGGAGGGATTTGAAAGTGTCACGGAAAAGTTCTTCGATTTTCATTAAGATTTCAATTTAATTTAGCCCCCTAAGGGGGCAATAAAATTAATTAATTAAATAATTAAATAATTAAAATTAAAAGGGCAGTGCGTTGTCGAGGAGCTCGACCCAGGTGGCGCCGGTTTCGGGGTGGACTTCCTTACGGATGATGTCCTGCTCCTCGGCCTTGGCGAAGTAGGTGTAGTAGGTATGGGCATCTATCACACCGCACTTCTTCAGGGCGATGGCCATCACCTCGCCGAAGGGACGCTGGCGACGGCCTTCCATCGCCTTGGAGAACAGTTCGCGCAGGTCTATATCGCATGCTGGTTCCTGATTTTTGCTCATCCAACGCCCCTGGGCATCGCGGGGCTGCTCCTGGTAGTCGGCACAGGCTTCGGGCAGGCCCTGGTCGTTGACACGGTAGTAGAGCTTCTGCTTCATCTTCTGCTTCCGGCTGTAGGTATGGGTGACCTTGAACGTGTCGGACTCGCCGATCACCTCGCACTGGAACACCTCGAAGGCCTTGTTGGTGAGTTCCGTACCGATGGAACCGCGCATATTGCGGTCTTGCTCGCTCTTGTTCTGATGGAGCACGCAGACGATGCAGCAGTTCTGCTCCTTGGCCAGCGACATGAGGTGCTCCATGATCAGCGTCGCCTGGACGGCGTCGTTGATGTCGGTCATCAGGTCTTTGATGCCGTCGATGATGGCGATGTCGGGGGCGAGCGTCCTGATGGCGACATCGACCATCTTGGCGCGTTTCTCGAAGCCCAGGCCTCGCAGATTGAATGCAAAGAGATTTGAATCTATATCGCACACAGATCTCTCAGATTTCACAGATTTTTGGCTGTCGCCAGATGTTGGAGTGGAAGAAAGATCTGTGAGATCTGTGGAATCTGTGTGACCATTTGCTATCAGGGGGATGATCCTGTTGACGAGTATGTCCTGCGTGGACTGCTGGCTCTGCTCTGTATCGATCCACAAAACCCGTAAGGGTTTAAAATCTGTGAGATCTGTGGAATCTGTGTGACCTTTATTATCCGTGTGACGCTCTAAGGCCAGGACCTTCTCTGTGAGGCACGCCGCCATGAGGATTGATAGGAAGAAGGTCTTGCCGCTCTTCGCCTTACCACAGTTGGCCACCAGTTCCCCGCGATAGAAACATGGCACACCGAACATCTCGAACAGCGGCTGCATCGGCGACAAGACTGTCTCTGGCGTGATGCGTCCGGTGAATAATTCCTCTACTTCCTGCTGCGTCGGTGCTTGACGGTCTGCAGGGCCGGCAGCCTGTTTCTTACGGCTCAGACTGCCCTTCAATAAGTTAAAATTTACCTGGTTCATAGACAATGATTTGTTAGTGTGACAAAGGTAGGTAATCGTGATGGTATGTGCAAATTCCGTTACCGACATGTCGGTAATCCTATTTAATTATTTTAACAGAATTCAGTGACTTTGAGCAATAATAAAGCATAAAACTTGCATAATTCAAAAAATTATCGTATTTTTGCAGGCAAAAAAGAAGATAATGGATTTAGAACGGATCAAGCAGTTGGAAACTGCGAATGATGGACAGACCATCCATCTGTTTTATAATGAGACATTTGGGCTCTATGCGGCCTTCGGGCTGTCGGCCTACTATACGACGATGGTGGTGACGCCGTACGTGACGTTTTCGGATGTACTGCAGATGCCCGTGGCATTGCTGAGAAAGGGACATGTCAACGCATTGAGACAGTCGATGACCAAGCTGGAGCATACGCCCAAGTCGTATTACCAATTCCGCCTGCGCCAGAAAGTGGGTAATTCGGGCTATGAGAACTGGTTGACACGTTCACTAGAAAAGACGGAACTATGACATATTGGCAACTATCCGCTATTTTGGTATTCCTGACGGCGTTTCTCGCGTCGAGCATAGCCTATCCGTTTGTGTTACGCTTTGCCAAGCGACACAATATCGTGGATAACCCAGATGCGAGGAAGCTGCAGCGTGTGCCGGTCCCAGTGCTGGGGAGCGTTGTGGTGTATATTGGTATTGTCGCGGGGATGATCGTGCTGTTCCTGTTTATGAAAGAACCCATGCTGATCTCGGGCTTTGTGGCGATGACCTTCCTGATGATCCTTGGCATCTGGGACGATATGAAGAATCTGTCTGCCAGCCTGAGGTTCCTGTTGGAGGTTGTCATCGTGTTGCTCTTTGTCTTGACGACGGGCGTCTATGTCGATGATTTACACGGATTGTTTGGCATCGGGCCATTGGAACCTAGGATCGGCATTTCGTTTACGGTCTTTTGTGGCGTTACCCTTATCAATGCGTTCAACTTGATCGACGGCGTGGACGGCTATTCGTCGGGCTACGGGATGATGGTGTGCGTGCTGTTCTCTTTGATGTTCCACTCTGTGTGGGGCATGACGATGGTGGAGATGGCGATCATTGTTGCCGGCGCACTGCTTCCCTTCTTTATGCACAATGTGTTCGGGGTGCGGTCGAAGATGTTCATTGGTGACGGTGGAACGCTGATGCTCGGCATGCTGATGGTGGTCTTCGTGTGTGCCACCACCTCGTCGAAGAGTCCATGCAGCCAGTTGGTGAAGGACAATCTCAGCCTGCATGCCATGTGTGTGGCGGTGTTCTGTATCCCGGTATTCGACACGTTGCGTGTGTTTATCATGCGTATGATGAGGGGTAAGTCGCCTTTCAGGCCGGATAAGACCCATTTACACCATCTTTTCATCGACATGGGGTTCTCGCACCTAGGGGCTGCCTTAAGCATCCTGACGCTCAACCTGACTGTGGTGGGACTGTGGTACCTGTCCTGGAAATTGGGGGCCTCGATCAATCTCCAGGCTTACATCGTGGCGGGATTGGGTTTCTTGGTGACGTTCGTGTTCTACAAGGTCATGAAGATCCAGCAGAACGGCGGGCCGCTCGACGAGGAGGGCTTTCCGCAGGGCACTGCCCTTTGGCACTGGTTCTGTTACCTCGGCGTCTTGAGTCATCGCGAGAAGGGAAGCGTGTGGCGGTTCTTCCGGTGGCTGATGGATACCAGGTTCATGTCAAGGGCCAGGCTTTTTAGAAAAAAATGATCATAACAACAACTTACTTATATAATAATTTAAACGTATAACTTATTTTATGGCTAACAAAGAGAAACTCTTTACCGAGTTCACCGCACCGACCACTCAGGAGTGGCTCGACAAGATCGAGGTCGACCTGAAAGGTGCCGACTTCCAGAAGCGCTTGGTATGGAGAACAAACGAAGGTTTTAATGTGCAGCCCTTCTATCGTCGGGAAGACCTGGCGAACCTGAAGACCCCCGACGCGCTCCCCGGAGAGTTCCCGTTCGTGAGGGGTAACAAGAAGGACTCGAACGTGTGGTATGTCCGCCAGAACATCAATTTAGATGTCGCGGGTAACGCAACATCTAAAGAGATTGCCAAGGCTGCTAACGCCAAGGCCCTCGACATCCTGAACAAGGGTATCGACTCACTGGGCTTCAAACTGCCTGGCAAGATGGTCTCAAAGGAGACGGTGGAGACCTTGCTGGAGGGTATCCTCTGTGATATCGTTGAGGTGAACTTCGCCACCTGTCAGCGCCACTCCCTCGAACTGGCAGAGATCCTGGTGGCTTATTTCGACCAGAAAGGCTATGACAAGGAGAAGGTGGTGGGATCGATCGCCTTCGACCCCATGGCCAAGATGGTGATGAAGGGCAAGGATGTCACCCCGGTTCTGGAGGTCGCTCCGAAACTCGTGGAGACCCTCAAGGACTATCCGAATTTCCGTTGTATCGCTGTCAGCTCTGATGCCCTGAATAATGCAGGTGCCTATATCGTTCAGGAGATGGGCTATGCACTGGCCTGGGGTAATGAGTATCTGCAGCAGTTGACGGATGCCGGTGTCGATGTAGACCTCGCTGCCAAGAGCATCAAGTTCAACATGGGTATCTCAGAGAACTACTTCATGGAGATCGCCAAGTTCCGCGCAGCAAGACTGCTGTGGGCTCAGATTGTGAAACAGTATGTAGATGATAGTACGCAGAGACGCAGAGACACAGAGAATGGTGACTCTGCGGAAGAAAAACTCTGCGTCTCTGCGTCTCTGCGTACTACTTATGATTGCGCGAAGATGTGTATCAATGCGACGACGTCGACGTATAACCAGACACTGTTTGACAGTTATGTGAACCTGTTACGGTCACAGACCGAGGCCATGAGTGCTGCTCTGGGTAGTGTGCACTCCATGGTGGTCACACCGTTTGACGCCCCTTATGAGGAGGCTACCGATTTCTCGGAGCGTATCGCCCGCAACCAGCAGTTGCTGATTAAGGAGGAGAGTCATTTCGATCGTATTGTCGATCCATCGGCCGGCTCTTACTATATTGAGCACCTGACTGATGCGCTGGCTACTGAGGCCTGGAAGATCTTCCTGAAGGTGGAAGAGGAGGGTGGCTTCCTGGCTGCCGTGAAGGCTGGAACCGTCCAGGATGACATCAATGCCACCAACGTGAAGCGTCATGGCGATGCTGCCAAGCGCAAGGAGTTCCTACTGGGTACCAATCAGTTCCCTAACTTCACCGAGAAGAGCGAAGGCAAGAAGGCAAAGGCTTGTGGCTGCTGCTGTGGTAAGGCCGAGGAAGAGGAGCATCCCTTTAAGGCCATCTCTTCAACTCGTCTCGCTGCCGACTTTGAGGATCTCCGCATCCATACTGAAGAGACGAAGGTCCCGACAGCCTTCATGCTGACGATTGGTAATCTGGCCATGCGTCAGGCCCGTGCACAGTTCTCTTGTAACTTCTTGGCATGCGCTGGTTATAAGGTGATTGACAACCTCGGCTTCAAGACCGTGGAGGAGGGTGTTGATGCTGCGCTGGAGGCCAAGGCCGACATCGTGGTCATCTGCTCGAGTGACGATGAGTATGCTGAGTATGCCATCCCCGCCTTCAAGTATCTGAATGGCCGTGCGATGTTCGTGGTGGCTGGTGCTCCTGCCTGTATGGAGGACCTCAAGGCCGCTGGCATCGAGAACTTCGTTCATGTGAAGTGTAATGTGCTCGAGACTTTGAAAGAATATAATGCTAAGTTAGGTATATAATTTTAGTACGCAGAGACGCAGAGACACAGAGATTGTTGATGATAGTAGGCAGAAACGCGGAGACACAGAGTTTAATATGACTGATATAACCGATTATAATCGATTGAATGATTTGAGTGGTGCTATTATTGGTGCTGCGATAGAGGTGCATCGGGAATTGGGCCCTGGTCTTCTGGAGTCTGTTTATGAAGAGTGCTTGAAAATAGAGCTGCAATCACGTGGCATGAATGTTGAAACGCAAGTAGATCTCCCTCTTTTCTATAAAGGGACACCTACAGGAAAGACTTATAGGATAGATATGCTTGTTAATGATGAAGTGATATTGGAGCTTAAGTCAGTAGAATTTTTGAAAACAGTCAATGAGATACAGTTAGTGACATATCTTAAATTATCACACAAGAAAATAGGATTGTTAATCAATTTTAATGAAGCAGTATTAAAAGACGGAATCAAGCGAAAGATCAATAGTGACATAGTCTATACAGGAATCAGACCTGTTAATGGTTAATCTCTGTGTCTCTGTGTCTCTGCGTACAAAAACAAAGAATTATTATGAGAAAAGATTTTAGAAATATCGATATTTATGCCGGGATTCATCAGAGTGATGGAACTGCCTGGCTGAAAGAGAATCATATTGAGCCTAACTGGAAGACCCCGGAGCATATCGAGGTAAGGCCGGTTTATACAAAGGAAGACCTCGAAGGAATGGAACACCTCGACTTTACAGCTGGTATTCCGCCTTATTTGCGTGGTCCGTATTCCATGATGTACCCATTCAAGCCTTGGACCATCCGTCAGTATGCCGGATTCTCTACCGCTGAGGAGTCGAATGCTTTCTATCGCAGGAATCTGGCTTCTGGTCAGAAGGGACTTTCCGTCGCTTTCGACCTGCCGACACACCGTGGTTACGACCCCGATAATGCCCGTGTGGTGGGTGATGTGGGTAAGGCTGGCGTGTCTATCTGCAACGAGGAGAACATGAAGGTGCTCTTCTCGGGCATCCCCTTGAACAAGATGTCTGTGTCGATGACCATGAACGGTGCTGTGCTGCCGATTCTGGCCTTCTACATCGTAGCAGGTCTGGAGCAGGGCGCTCAGCTCGAGGAGATGGCAGGAACCATCCAGAACGATATTCTGAAGGAGTTCATGGTGCGTAATACCTATATTTACCCACCTGCATTCTCGATGAAGATCATTGCCGATATCTTCGAGTACACCTCACAGAAGATGCCGAAGTTCAACAGCATCTCGATCTCGGGTTATCACATGCAGGAGGCTGGTGCTACGGCGGACATCGAGTTGGCTTATACCTTGGCCGACGGTATGGACTATCTGCGTACTGGTGTCAACGCAGGCATCGATGTGGATGCCTTCGCACCCCGACTGAGCTTCTTCTGGGCTATCGGTATGAACCACTTCATGGAAATAGCAAAAATGCGTGCCGGTCGTCTGCTGTGGGCGAAGATCGTGAAGAGCTTCGGCGCCAAGAACCCGAAGTCACTCGCCCTGCGTACCCACTCACAGACCTCTGGTTGGTCTTTGACGGAGCAGGATCCGTTTAATAATGTGGGTCGTACCTGTATCGAGGCTATGGCTGCTGTGCTGGGCCATACCCAGAGTCTGCATACCAACGCCCTCGACGAGGCCATCGCCCTGCCTACCGACTTCTCGGCCCGTATCGCCCGTAATACGCAGATCTACATCCAGAACGAGACGAAGGTCTGCAAGCAGATCGACCCGTGGGCAGGTTCCTACTACGTAGAGACTCTTACCAACGAGCTGGTACACAAGGCTTGGGAGCATATCCAGGAGATTGAGAAGCTGGGCGGTATGGCCAAGGCCATTGAGACCGGTCTGCCGAAGATGCGTATCGAGGAGGCTGCCGCCCGTACTCAGGCACGTATCGACTCTGGCGTGCAGACTATCGTGGGTACCAATAAGTACCGTCTGGAGCACGAGGATCCGATTGATATCCTCGAGGTCGACAACACCGCTGTACGCAAGCAGCAGGAGGAGAGCCTGAAGGAGGTGCGCGGCAAGCGCGACGAGGCTGCCTGCCAGGCTGCCTTGAAGGCGATTACCGACTGTGTGCGCGACTTCAACGAGGGTCGCAAGAGCGAGAATAACCTGCTCGACCTCGCTGTCAAGGCCGCACAGCTCCGTTGTACGCTGGGTGAGATTTCAGATGCCTGCGAGGAGATCGTAGGCCGTTATAAGGCAGTAATCAGAACAATTTCAGGCGTGTATAGTTCAGAATCAAAGAACGACAGCGACTTCGAGTTGGCTTGCAAGCTGACCGATGAGTTCGCAGAGAAGGAAGGTCGTCGTCCGCGTATCTTCATTGCCAAGATGGGTCAGGATGGTCACGACCGTGGTGCAAAGGTAGTCGCAACGGGTTATGCCGACTGTGGCTTCGACGTGGATATGGGACCGCTGTTCCAGACACCCGCCGAGGCAGCTCGCGAGGCTGTGGAGAACGACGTCCATGTGGTCGGAGCCTCCTCACTTGCAGCTGGTCACAAGACGCTCATCCCGCAGTTGATCGAGGAACTGAAGAAACTGGGCCGCGAGGATATCATGGTCATCGCCGGTGGTGTGATTCCCGCTCAGGATTATGAATTCCTTTACAAGGCTGGTGTCGCTGCCATCTTCGGTCCCGGTACTTCTGTCGCGAAGGCCGCTGTCGAGATGATGAAGATACTCTTGGACAAGGAGTAATAATCAGAGATTATCCGCAGTTCGCTGCGGATAATCTTTTCAACTTTCGCATGTTTTTCAACACAGAGAACACGGAGGACACAGAGATGAATTATTTTAGGCACAGAGTTTTCAGGAGAAACCTAAAGGTTTTTCACAGAGACTGGCGCATGAAAGATTTCGGCGCAGCTCTCTGTGCAGAGCCTTTAGGCTCCTCTTGTCATCTCTCTCGTCTTTGTCAATCAAAAACTCTGTGTCCTCTGAGTTCTCTGTGTTGAAAAAGAATCCTGTGAACTTAAGAAACTTGATTAATCTTTAATGGTCAATAATCAATTATGAACAAAGGGTACTATATTTATCAAATTCATTCCAAGGTGGACCGGATGGCTGAGTTCATCGACCTGGAGAAGTTGATAAACGGCGAGAAAAATTCGTTGGCTCAGATACGCCATTATTTCAAGGTCAGTCATTGGGCCTACAAGGTTTTCCATTCGCAAGACGGCTTCATGCACTTCAGGATCTCCAAGAGTGGCGTCTTTACCGATGAGGATATTTATCATCAGCCCGATGCCATTGCCGAGTTTATCAAGCCCGGCGACACGGTGCTGGAGTTAGGTTGCGGACAAGGCGCCAATCTCCTGTATCTCGCCCACGGTTTTCCCCAGTCGCACTTTGTCGGCGTCGACCTGATCCCTCTCAAGAAGGACCAGATGCCCGGGAATGTGACCATCTACGAACAGGACTACAGTAGTATCCCGCAACTGGCCGACAATTCCGTGGATGTTTGTTACGCCGTTGAGACCATTGTTCATAACACCGATAAAGAGAAGATCTATCGCGAGGTCTTCCGGGTGCTGAAACCCGGTGGCGTGATGATCATCTTCGACTATGCCCTCGCTGCGCGCTATGAGACCTACGATCCCAAGATCCAGATGGCCATCACCCTGACGGCAAAGGGAGGGTCTGCTGCCTTGTTCGAGTCGCTGGAAGAGCTGAACACCCATTACACCAACTGTGGGTTTGAGATCGAGCAGACGACGGATTACACGCAGGAGACCCTTCCCGACCTGAAACACCTGCAGCGCAGTGCGAACTGGACGATGAGCCGTCCCTGGCTGTGGAAACTCCAGTATGCCCTGATGCCTGAACAGTTTGTCACCAACCACATCCTGGGCTGGCTGGGCTATGATGCCGGAAAGGCTGGCATCGGCTATTATATGGAGTGGGTACTTAGAAAGCCCAGGGTATAAGCCATCAAGGAAAAAGCTCCCTTTCCGGGGAGCTTTTTTTGTGGTTTACTGGAATGAGTCGTTCTCGTCTATCTTGTACGCCTTGTTGTCCTCCTTCATATAGATTTGCAGGTCGCTGAA
>JAEEGI010002337.1_pt1 | contig 46807 bp, 42 predicted proteins | sample 8958751 | NCBI WGS metagenome assembly JAEEGI01 (sample SAMN16246545, study PRJNA631951) | gut metagenome | biome: gut microbiome; feature: rumen; material: KS-attached | host: Bos | place: Iran: Karaj | collected 2018-10
CAGCCATCTACAAGGCCACGAAAAGCGTCTTCGCCTGTGCCTTCTACCACGCCTTCATCGACTCCATCGGCGCCGTCTACGACTGGAACGCTTTGTTTGATGCATTCCCGGGCAGCGTATCGGTTAACGTGTTCCGTGTTGTTTGGTTAGCGGCAGCGATTGGGCTGTGGGTGTGGGAAGAGAAGAAAAGGACAAATTTGACCGCTGTTTCTAAGTAATTGATGGTTTTCTACACATTTTAAGAAAACTTATCTAATCTGAAATATCAGAATAATTTAAATTTTAAGATTTGTATGCATCAAATATCGTCTATTTTTAATTCAATTAACATACTTCTATATTCTATATTTTCATCTGATAATTCTTCTTGTGGAACCAACAAAAGCGGATACTCCAATACCACTTCGTTAAAATAAGTACGAAGCCATTGATATTTCACTCTTACATTTAGTTTCTCGTTTTGTAACCCATTAATAATTATTTCTCGGAAGGAAGATAACCATTTAATATAATTATAGAAAGAGCCATCTATTTCTTCTTGTTGTCTTAATATATCTATGAACCAGATGCCATCTTTATCTTTTTTAATCAGGTTTTCAAGATCTTGTAGGTCATCTTCATCGTCAGATGCATATTCAACATATTGAGATATTGCATTCTCATTAATAATTATTCTTGGGTAAACCGCGACTTTATTTTCCATTTCATAAGCTTCAATCATAGCGGGTCCAAATACAATATCTCTTTCGTGATACAACTCTCCAATGGTAATTGCTCCTCGCAAAAGGATACCGAACGGTATTAATTCCATTTGTAGATGAATTAGTTTAATTAAAAGGAAGAACAGATTATCTCTTTCTGCAGGGCAAGAAATAACAGCACTATCTGAAAATGTAATTATTTCTACTCCAAACTCCTGCATATTCATAAAGGTTGAACCATAATTATTTACCTTAAGTGAATGAATAAGCTTAAGAACTTCAAGTATTCTTTCTTCATCTTCCTGAGATCTCTTTGGATTTTTAATTTCTGCCGAGAAACCCAATATATCAACAAATGCAATTAATCTATTAGAGTATATATCTCCCATTACAGTCCTCCATTATTATAGCAGCCAAGAGTACAGGGCAAGCTTGTATTGTCTGTGGTAGTTCCTATAACGGAAAACAGATTAATTGTGCATTCATGAAAAATAAATGTTCTTTCAATTGTTTTTTCCGTAAATAAGATATAGGCATATTATATTTTGAAATATCGTATTCCTACAATAGTATATTTTAACATGCGCTTCTTATCCTCTTCACCACTTCCACATCCGCTGGCAACCAATCAACAGTGTCAATTTCATCTATTGATAACCATTTTACTGCTTCATGTTCCAGAAGCTTCATATCAGAATCAGGTGCAAGTTCAGCCCAGAAGCAATCCATGGATAAATGGAAGTTTGGATAGTCATACTCAACTGTTGTGAGAAGATCACCAACGATTATGTCTGCGTTCAGTTCTTCCTTTATTTCTCTTGCGATTGCGCGCTCGGGCGACTCTCCTTCTTCTATTTTTCCGCCAGGGAATTCCCAGCCATCCTTAAAGTCACCGTAACCGCGCTGTGTTGCGAAGATCTTGTTATCTTTCCGTATTATTGCTGCTACTACTCTAATAGTTTTCATTTTTGGTTATCTATTGGCTGGAGTAATTGCATCATAATAACTTTTCAATCGCCCCATCATTCTATCTTCATCGTCTAACGAAGATAACCATTCTTCAATATCAGCACTCATTATAGAGTTTTGCCTTAGAATGCGGGCTATATCGCTAGCAGAAATAATAAGAATAGGATGTTGATCTTCAATTACTTCTTCATATGCTTGTTTATGAACATAGCTTGTGGTAACCATTATTCCAAACTGGCGGTATCTAATACGCGATATCAGTCGAGACATCTCTCGGACACCAACAGAATTGTTCTTTGAATAACATTTAGCTTCTATTGCGCAATCAATTTTTAGTGGGAAATTAGCTTTGCTTCCTCCGCCGATAGAATAATATCCTAATGCATCACGACCACCATCTCGCCAAGGTCTTGTAAGATTAAAATCTTGGAAGTGATCATCCATTTTTTCAACAATATCTTGAGCGCATCTTTCAAATCCATAAGCATTATCCTTGTAGTGATTGCGGATCATTTCAAGCGCTACCATTCCATCATTATCACTTTGCAATTGTGTGTATTTATCTGGCACTTTAGGTAATTTCTTTGCGATGAGCGGAATAATACCATTTCGACCTTTTGCAATAAATTGTCTCCACACCGATGGTGCATATTGTAAGTTGTTGTCGTGATCATATATAAGAGCTTCGAGCCAACGTCGGTCTATTGGAAGAACAGTATTCAATACAGTAAAATATGCTTCATAATTCTGAAAGCGTTGCTCGTCTATCGTTCTCCAAAAAGCAACTAAGTCTTTATCAGGTGAAAGCTTTGGATTTCCGGGGGCTGCCAGTCCTAAAAACTGAACATCCCAACCATTTCCAGTTTTCTTGTATATGAAAAATGGTGGAACGTCCTTTATCGAACCATCTTTGCTATTAAGACAATCAAAAACTAGTTCTAAAAGTTGATTTCCTTTCCTTGGAGTATCAAGTAACGACTTGCCTGGACTACGGTTATCTCCATAATAACGAAATATTCCCGTTTCCTCATCCAAAAAATCTGGCCAGGCTAATTCCGACATAGAGGTATAAAGAACAACATATGCCGGAAGCCCACTTCCATCCTTGCGCATAACTTTACGAAATCCGCCAGAATTACTACAACCAGGCATTAGTTTAGAAAGAACCTCGGAACCCTTTCCATTGATTTTTCCACCCTCATAAATAGTATCGACTATTAAATCTGCAGAACTCAATTTTTCAAATAGCACTTTCATAACTATTCTTTCTCCGTTGAAATTACTCACAACCGTCATTTATTCTTGTTTTATTTTGCTAATATCCGCAACAGTCTTCATAATCACTACGTCTGGTTGAGTCCAATTCGAAATCCTAATTCAAATAAATCCCAGATTAATTCTATGTCATTTATTCTATATTGATACTCTCCTCGATAATTCGAGTTCGTTGTTACTTTTAGAAAATCCGGGGCACAATGCATATATAGTCGTAATTCTAGTCCCCACTTATCTGCACTGTCCTCTAATACAATAATGCCATCTGTATCTTCATCTATTGACGGATTGAACTTACTGTTATATTCAGAAAAAAAGGATTGAAGCCTGGAAATACGTCCCTCTGCTTCAATAAACACAGCATAATCATTTTCCCTTAGAAATTGAGCTAGATTTTCTGCAGTAGACATAGGGCAAAATCTCCTTTGTTTCTATATTTTAGGTATCATAGAAGAATTGTCAGGTGCATTCTTATTAATATCCCATTTAGCAACCTTCATTTTCTTAATTCTTTTTCCATCACCAAAGTTCAAGATGTCTTCTCTCGATAAATTTACAAGAACTTTATTTAAGCTACCCATTCCACCAGAAGAAAACAAAAAGGCCTCTGCCGGATCACACAGTTTACAGTACGCCCACAATTGACCGAGATGATGAAGATTAAGCTTTTCTTTCTTTGCTTCTATGAATACAATACTTGCCTTTTTGCCTTTGGATACTATACCCAAGACATCAATCTGAATATCGAGGCCTACCGTTTGCGGATATTGTTCGATTATTCCATGTTTTTCTAAAATCTTATCTAAAGAAATTTGACTGGTATCTTCAACAACAATTGAACACCCCTTATACTTATCGGTCAAATATTGTTTGAGCCAAATACCCATAGGCCCATATAGCTCAAATTCTTTTTTTACATTATTCATGATATCCAAGTTCCTTTGCCAAATCAGTCCAAGAATCAAAGTGTTTTCCTCTTATTTCGTCGGGTAAAGAAGGATCACTTTCTCCAGGATGTATTGGTTTACTATTACGATGTATGGCTTTTTCCCAATAGAATAAATGAGTTTTGCTTACATCCATAAATCTCTCTTGTTCAATGGTTAGTTTAAGTAAAGCTTCTTCTTTATGCTTAATAATAAAACCAACAGGTTTAAACTCTACTGCCCATATTTTCAATTGATGTTCTTTCTTCCAATAGTTCACAAAACCTTCGTTGTACTTTTTAAGCTTAGGATCTCGGAAATTTGGATGACCAAAATCAATAGTTTGTACCGGAATATCAATAGACTTAAGCAGGTTAGCTATATCTATTAAAAGCTGCCAGTTTCCAGGAATCTCAAGATAAACTCTATGAGCACCCTCCTGACCGAATGCAATATTACTCCTACGAATATAACCCGTAACATCAGCAAACCCTCGAAGCAGACTCTTTTTCTCATCTACTGAAAGATCGAACAATTCAGAAGATACTGTCATAGTACTGTGATGGACACCAGATCCAATCAATCTAACGATTTCTCTCATGGCATAATCAGTATTACTCTTGATAAAGGATATTTTTGTTGATTTTCCAGCAGATGTATAATTGATTTTTGTGCCCAGAAGAGGATTAACAACCGCCATTATATCGATGAGACTGGCCTTAACATATATTTCAATATCCTTACCATCATCAGTAAGAAGATTCTTATGAGGAATATCGATTGTTACCGTCGTATCCTGTGTTCCTCTCTGAATCTCACCATTACCAAGGATCATTCCAATTAAATATGCCATTTCGTTGTTCATGATTAGTGTCCCCCTTTTGCTAAGACATCATAAATCTGATTGGCTATAGCACATGCCATTAGCGGCGGCACTGCATTTCCAATCTGCTGGCGTATATAAAACTTTGAACCATAAAAAACGAATGCATCATCGAATGATTGAATTCTTGCTGCCTCCCTCGGAGTTATAGCGCGATTAAGATATGGATGATTATTCTTTCCGTTTGATGCTGCATCAAATCGAGTGTCTATCGTTGGAGAAACCTCATCCCAGACTAAACGTCCCCATGTCGTGCCAAACTTTTGCTTTCCTAACAATTCGTCCGGAAGACATTCTTTGCCCTTTTCTGGTGGGATCATCTTCAGTTTATCTATAGCAACCTGTTTGTGATGGGAAGCCTGATGATTATATAGCGCTTTACAGTCAGCTCTCATTTGTTTCTGATAAGAGCTAACAGCTTTGTTTCTATATGGTTGGCAAAACTCGCCTTCACCAGATTCTAAGTAAGATAGATCCTCTATTGCGTCACGAACAGTAACAAATTTGGTTGCAGTAGGAGACGGTAAAGGTATAGCTGTTGTTAATGAACAAATAAAAATAGCACGCTGTCTCGACTGTGGCACACCAAAATCCTGAGCATTCAAAACACCATATTCTACCTTATAACCCATTTTCTCTATACTTGATACAATCTCATCTCTGAACCACCCAGCAGACGTTGAAAGTAGTGCTTTTACATTCTCTATTACAAACACCTGAGGCCTTAGTTCTTTTACCAACTTCAAATATTCTCTAAATAAATAATTCCTCGGATCATCTAATCCGAGTTTTTTCCCTTTTAATGAATACCCTTGGCAGGGCGGTCCACCAATAATCATATTTATGCAATTATCTTTGCTCTTTTTGATTATTGATTCTTTTACGTCGTCAGAAGTAATGTCACCAACTACCACATCAGTTTCCGGCATATTCTTTTTGAATGTATCAGCCGCTTTCTCATTGAAATCCAACGCAACAAGAGTCCTAAAGTGAGGATTCTTATGCATCCCATATGAGAATCCGCCTGCTCCCGAAAACAAATCCAGTATTCTGAATTCTATATTCTGTTTATTTGCTTTGTCACTCATGATACTCTGCGCACCAGTATTCTCTTGTAGACTGCCTTTCCATTTAGAATAGGTTTAAATAAGTCAAACGGGTTATCACTTCCATGATTTGCTTCGCCAATTATCTCGAACTGATTAGGGTTATATTTCCCAAGAATAGTAAGCGGAACCGCCATAACACCCCAGAAGTCTTTTGGGATGTCTGATACTTTAGAAACATATATAGCTTCGTAATTGTCAAATTGCGGATGGTCATTCTCGTTGTAACTGTTCTCCAATACAATTCTCTCATGCCTGCGGTCTACATCCAGATTAGTAAACCACATAGCATTCCCCAAAGATCTCCATTTTTGCCCAGTTGAATCGACCCAATAACGTGTCTTTCTAGGTTCGGTATCATCAGGGACGCGGAATGACATATCACCATTGTTATAACCTAACCAGGCTTTATTATCTTTTACTAAAGGAAATATTTCCTTGTACATCAAGGCGTTCTGATTGCCAATAACAAGATACTTCTTGTCGTATCCTTCTAATAAAGATATAAAATCTCTGAACATTGAAAAAGGTGGATTTGTTATAACAACATCTGATTTTTCAAGTAAATCTATACATTCATCTGAATCAAAGGAACCATTTCCATTTAAAGCATAAACATATCCGCTTTTAAGAATAGAATCCTTGTCAGAATGAGACCATACACTCATAAAATCATCATAATTATCCTCATCTACATCTAATGCGTATGCTTGAACGTCATCCGGCACACCAATCAAACTAATCCGCCTGATAAACATAGGAGACGAAGCATAAGACGAGCAAATCAGCCTTTTAATTCCAATTTCACGAAAATGGATTATGAAATAGCGGCAAAAATTTGAGACAAACGGATTATCACAGTTACAGAGTATTGTTTTACCTGATAGCTGAGCATGATAATGCGTCAACTCTTTCTCAATACATTCAAGAGTTGTATAAAATTCATCGTCTCTATTGCTTTTTGCAGCCTGCAAATATGTATTGGTGTTTTCTGACATTTCGTGTTCCTTTCGTTACTATTTTACTAATAAGTGTCCTTCTAGTGAAGTAAGTATCTCTATATATAGAATTCAAGAACAATTGTATTATAGAACAATAACAGTGCTATTATTGGGACGCAACAACACCCTGTACCTATTTTGGATACAGGGTGTTAAATAGATTTAATATAATTGATTTATACACGATTATGCCAATACGGGGCCTCGATTTCAAATGAATCTAGACGATAGCAAATAAAACGTTAGTTTCTACCAAGATGATAGCCGCTATTCAATACTCCTTCTACCAGATTATTATCGCTCAATCTATACTCATAGTCTCGATGTCGAATATCAGTATTACTGTGAAATTTGTTGCCCAAGAGCGGATTAGGACGTTCGTGCGTATAGAGACGAAATTCAAGTCCCCACTTGTTAGAATCATCAGCAAGGGCGCAAACGCCTTCATCGTTAGGATTCAAATGATTGCCCAACTTTCTTCGAATAGCAGCAATTGTTCCTTCTACTTCTATGAAAAAGTCCCCTTGAGTATTTAAAAAAATTATAAGATCATTCATATTTAATCTCCTTTTTCATTTGATAATGTCAGTATACATCTCTTTACTTGCTAGAGTTAAGACTATTTAATTGCTCATTCAAGCCAAGTATGAACAATAATACGACTGATGTTACCCCAAAATTATAGGTGTCTTTCAGATAGGAACATTATATCATCTTTACTCCCCTGCCCCTTTCATCCCCATCTTTACCGTGAGGTCGCCTAAGCTTTTGTCGAACTGGGCGCGGGAGATGGCGCCGTGGGCGAGGATTGTTTCGAGGGTCTTCTTCTGTTCCAGGTAGAGCTGGATCTTCTTTTGTTCAGGGGAGAGCTGCTCCCATTCATACTGTTCCATTTATACATGTGTCCTTGTTGAGGTTTGATTACCGGAATGGATTATAGCACCGTATGAGGTCCGATAATGGGATAATTGTGCAGGAACTCAACGCCCCGCGCGAACCCGACAGAGCCCAACGCCAAGCCCAACTTTAACACAACCAATTTAATCCCAAAGGATATACATCGTGTTCTCAGGATCAGGTGCTCCGCTGCATTTGGGACAGGACAAAGTCAGTATTTCATCGTCGTCGGCAGCCTTCATTTTGCCGCCGCACTTTTTGCACTTGTGCTCATACTCTTTCAGAAGGTGGTATTTGGGCATATTTCCCATCATGGCCGGCAGGGAATCATCACCATAGAAGACCGGGCAGCCATTCTTTACAGCACTTATGGCTTCCTCATTATCTGCCGCATATAAAGACAATCCGGGTTCATTCTTCCAGTATCCGCACGAAGGGCAGAGGTATACACGCTTCTCGGCATCTATGGCGACGTTTTCCGTGTTCTCATAAAGTTCCTTCCAAGCCTTGCCGAACCTGCCATTCTTTAACTTGGCAACAGTGTCCTCGTAACCTTCAGGGAACAACATTCCTATGCCCTGAAAGACTTCATATTTTTTGCTGCATTCACTGCATTTGTAACTGTAACCCAAGCCCATACGATCACCTCTTCTCATCATCTGCACCTCACACTATCACCACAGGATTCACTATCTCATACAGTCTCATGAATTCCTTAACCGTAATCAGTTTTCCGGAAGCTGCAGCGGCCGCCGCGCATGTGGTATTGCCGATGTGGCCATACTCCTTGCGGCCCAGGTCCACGGTCAGCGGGAACCTGGAATCGATCGTGCTTTCCCTACTCCGGGATTCATTCTCCGCACATGCAAAACCGTTCTTCTCAAGGAACATAATCAAATCCTTGCGGGCCTTTTTGTCGCTTATCCTGACAAAGTATATGCCTCTCTTGGAATAAATCTTCTGCCACTCTTCGTTCATTAATCTTCCCTCCGCCATTCCAAAATCATTCATCAAATCTGTCCAGGACCTTCAAAAGATCTTCGTCAAGGTATTGCCACACCTTGGCGATGAGGCCGTCCGAAATGCCCCAGAATGCCTCCGCAACGGCCCCTGCGATCGCACCTAACGTGTCCGTATCGCCGCCTATATACATGACGTTCCTGATCGTGTCCTCAAGGCTTCCTGCCTCAAGGAAGCATGTGAATGCTTCAGGCATCGTCTGCATGCAGTCTTCGACGTGTTCGTATGTAGGACGGATGTCATCCAGTGTCCTGCTCAGGTCATAACCGAACTCGTCTTCTATGTACTTTTTTATCACTTCCTTGGACGCGCCGTTCCTTGCCATGAATATGGCTGCAGCAACTGATTCGGCGCCCTTGATGCCTTCCGGATGGTTGTGCGTGACTTCGGCTGTCCACCTTGCAACTTCCCTTGTGCGCTCCATGGAATCGTAGAGCCATCCTGCTGCAGAGACTCTCATGCCGGAACCGTTACCGTAGCTTCCGTATGGCTTTGGATCGTCTGTAAGGACCCAATGACTGAACCTTCCGCCGTAACCAGCGTCCGGATATCTCTTGCCCCATTTCTTCATGGACTTGATGAGCTCAGCCTTAACGGTCTTCTCATCTGCATCTGATCCCGCATCCATAAGCGCTTCCGCAACCGCTATGGTCATTACCGTATCATCGGTAAATTCGCACTCCGGCGTGAAGAACTCAAAATCCCTGCTCTTGTCACCTCTGTCAAATTCAAATCTGCTTCCTACAATGTCACCGAGTATTGCACCGTACATAAACTTTTCCTCCTTATTCGCTTTGTTGCCTGAATTGTATCAGGTCTTGATATCCGCCGGGTCGCCTGCAATGCGACATCTCCATAGATAATAACGATCCCGCCCTAAGACTTAAGCGACGGGATCTCATATGTGAGGTGATGTATCGCCATCGTTCAAGCCTTAGCACCTTGCATCTGCAGGTTGCTGTGCGGTCACAGGGCTTGTCCCTCGCGCACTCTTCATGGTAATTTCAGTATATCAGGTTCTCAGGAAATGGTTGTACGAATAAACGTACTAAAAGCGCTCGCGGGCGCGGATTTTTCGAAAAAAAGATCAGCAGTCTTCCGTATACCTGCAGTCAGGATAGCCTGAGCAGCCCCAGAATTCGCCGTAGATGCCGCTTCGCTTCTTCATTATGCTCCCGCACTTGGGGCATGTCTTAAGAGCTTTGGCAGCCTCCGAAGGGCAGGCCATCTCTTTCATAAGGCAGTCGTAAACCTTTTTGTTTATATGGCAATCTGCAAGCGCGCGGTGGGCGCCGTCGTAGGAGATGCTGTAGTGGTAAGCCAGAGCTTCCAGTGACCTGCTGCTCAGTTCAGGAAGATATCTTCTTGCAACAGCAAGCGTATCCACATATTCGTTGGGAATGGGCTTCCCAAGGATATTCACGGCATCGCGCTGGATGAACCTAAGATCGAAGTTTCTGATGTTATGACCGACAAGAATGCTGTCACCGATAAATACAGCAAAAGCTCTCAGTGCCACATCTATCTTCGGCGAATCCTGCACCATGTCATCGGTAATGCCGTTAACGCTGCTCGCCATGTAAGGTATGTGCATGCATGGATTAACCAGAGTGGAGAACTCATCAACAACTTCGCCGCCAATGACCTTCAGCGCGGAGATCTCTATAATCGCATCAGTATCAGGAGACAAGCCTGTTGTCTCAAGATCGAAAAGGACATAATCTTTAAGTTCTCTTATCTGCATCATCCACATAAATAACCCGGCCTGTCAAAAGACAGGCGGGCATCACACAAAAGTATAAACCATTATATCGCAATTAGCCTTCAAGCCTTAAAGTTATAGACGGGCTTTATCACTTCGACCACATCAACGGATTCCGTGATCACGTCGATGATGTCCTCTAAAGACTTGTACGCCATGGGCGCTTCGTCCAAAGTGTCCTCATTGACGGATGTGGTGAAGATCCCTTCCATGGCTTTCTTATAGTCTTCCATGGAGAGCGTGTCCTTCGCTTTTGTTCTGGACATGAGCCTTCCTGCACCGTGGGGCGCGGAGTAGTTCCACTCAGGATTTCCCTTGCCGATGGCGATGACGGAACCGTCCCTCATATTGATGGGGATAAGTACCTTCTCGCCCTTGTGTGCGGCGATGGAACCCTTTCTTAAGATCATCTCATCCGTATCGATGTAGTTGTGGATCGTGTGGAAGGATTCTCCCGCCGTAAGGCCTGCACGCTCGCAGAGGATCTCTGCCATGAGCTCCCTGTTTCTTTTCGCGAACACCTGGCAGATCTCCACGTCGTGGAGGTAGTCTTCAAGGTATTCGCCGTAGAGGTAGCAGAGGTCATCGGGCATGGGAGTCTCGCCCTTGAAGGCCTCCCAGCGGAGTTCCTTCAATGCCGCCTGGATCTCGGATGCACGGCCCTGTTCCTTGTACGTACGGATTATCTCATCACGGTCTGCAAGGTATGAGCCGTAGCCCTTTTCGAGCTTTATCGCAAGCTTCTGATAGAATTCCGCGACCTGCTTTCCGAGATTTCTGGAGCCGGAGTGGATGACGAGATATTTCGTTCCGTCAGAGGCTTCATCGATCTCGATGAAGTGATTGCCGCCGCCTAAGGTACCGAGAGATCTGACGAGTCTTCCGGCGTCCTTAAGCTCCCTGTAGCACTTAAGACCTGTAAGGTCGAACTTCTCCCTGCGGCCTTCCCAGACATTCATTCCGGAAGGTATGTAGTGCGCTGCGGCATCGACCATCAAGTAATCGATGTCGCCCTTGCCGAGATCGACCGTGTACATTCCGCAGCCGATGTCGACACCGACCACATTGGGAACGACCTTGTCTGTAACGGTCATCGTGGTTCCGATCGTGCATCCCTTGCCGGAGTGCACGTCGGGCATGATCCTTATCTTAGACCCTTCGGTCATGGGATAATCGCACATTCGTCTGATCTGACAGATCGCTTCCTCTTCCACGACCTTCGCATAGCAGATCGCCGTGTTTACCTTTCCTTTTATCTCTATAACGTCCATAGTCTTATCCTTTCTTTTATTGAGGGCTCTGACCCTCCCGAAAGGAAGGTCAGGCCACGATCTGCTTGTATCTCTCAGCGCCAATGACGCTCATCATGAAAGTGTAAGGGTCCATTCTGTCATCCTTCAGCATCGCGAAGATCTGGGGAGACATGCCGGAGACCAGCGTTACACCCTGTTCGTTCTTCCTGACAGGCTGCTGTCTGTTGAAGCTGTTGACGTTCCAGAAGACCAGCTGGGGCAGTGTATAGCCGTACTTGGCAAACTTTGCCTTTGCTGCTTCGAAGTTCGTCATGGAGGAATCTTCGGCGCAGACATCGAACTCCATGTCGGAGATGATGATAAGTCTTGAAGGCATATCAGACTGCTTCAACCTGTTCTTTAACGCTGTGTTCAGGATCAGGTCGAAAGTCCTGCCGATATTCGTGTTGCTGCATTCGTTGAAGCCGATGCAGTACTGTACCTTCTCGACGATATCCTTACCCTTGATCTCGACTAACTTAGGGTTAGCCGAGAACGTGATGAAGTTGTTCTTAAATGCGCCCTTGTTCCTCTCTGCAAAATAGATTCCCAGGGATTCTGCGACAGCCGCAGGCATTACCTGCCAGCCGCCGTACATGGAGCCGGAACCGTCGACAACGACCAGTGTATTGTCGGAGTTAACGTAGTTTTCCAGAGCATTCCATGTAGCATCCAGAACGTTTCTTTCTTCCTCAGGCATCGCGACAGAACCGGCTCTGTAGCAAAAGCCCCTTCTTGTCCTGATGATCTTGCTTACGATGTCGTAAGGAGTCAGAGAAGAAGTCTTCAATACGGAAGGGTCTGCCTTCGCCTTCTCGATGAAGGAGACGTATCTTTCCTCATCGTTTCTGATGAAGGCTCTTCTGTACTTGAACAATGCCTTGGAAGGCTGCTTCTCGTACTCGAAAGAATAATCCTTCGTTCTCAAGTTGTTCTCCAAGATCTTAATGTAAGCTCTCAAAGAGGACAGCATCTTTCTGTAGGATGCTTCGGACATGTTCATGCCCTTTGCGATGATCTTCGCGATCCTTACGGTCTCTTTTGAGCTCGCATTAACGGAAGGCAGCCACTTGGCCATCAATGATACGGAACCCTGTGCCTGCATGTTCTTCATATCATCTGCCAAAACAGCCTTAATATAAGCAATGGCTGCCTTCTCGCATGCTGTATCCATCAATACCAGGATGTCATCGTATCTGCCGTATTCGGCGATATTATCGATGTTCCTGATGACTACGTCAGGATAGTTCCGGGCAAGGAACTTCATGATTACTCTGAAGAATCTCCTCTCGCCCAGGCCGCCTCTGATGTCTCTTGCATAGAAGAGCGTCTTCATGGCGATATCCCTGTCTTCGGCAAAGGCTCTGATGAATCTGTATACGACCTCGCTGTCAGATGCATTTCTCAATGCGCCTGCCGTTGCGAAAAGATCCAGGCAGTCAGACATTGTGCTTGCATTAGAAACAGCACCGTTTGCCGTATAAGCCTTGTTTGCTTCTCTCTTTAAAAAATCCAAAAACTTCATTTTCTTTCTCCTTTACAAGGTGCCTTGGGGGGCTGCTCCCCCCTGTCTGATTTGACGATCATGGCGCATTAATTGCTGCAAGCACCTTTAGTCAACGCGTTAGATTCAAGACACTTTGTCTTATCCTTGACAACGAAGGCAGGATTCGAACCTGCAATCCCAAAAAGAATTTGCTGTGCGTGTCTTCACGTTGCACCCTCATGTTACATCTCGAAAATGGGGTTTCATAGATGCAGATTGACTTGTGATTACAACCCCAATATAATGTGAATATCAGGGTATTTTCGTGAGATTTTTCGAAAATCACGACCCCAAACAGGAGTTACACAATGACTGAGAAATACAAGATCTATCTTTCCGAGGACACAAAAGCAAGGCTTATCAACGATGCCGAGCTCTTCGAATTCTTTAGAAATGACGGCACCGTGAATCTCAACGGCTTCCTTAAAGAACTCATCGTCAACTATTTCGAGCAATACAGAAAAGACAACGACGAGCTGCTGAACAGTGTCATTAACGAACTGACTACAGTTAAGTCACTGAAGTCCAAAGACGCTTCCGTACTGGCAGAAAAGATAATCAGGACATATATAAATAATAAGGAGACCGGCTCCGGCAAGAGCACGGTCATAACACTCACCGTCAGCGGCGAGTCCTATAACATAATCAGGATAATCGAGAACAATCTCCTTCAGGACAACTCCATGTCAGGCTACATCAAGGACATGTTCCTCTCCTACCTCTCCATTCCGCGCCATAAGCGCGAAGAGATAATCTTCAAGGAGACTTATGAGACGATAAACAGAGCGATCGCAGAATCCAGAGTCCTTACCTTCACATCAACCTTCTCTAAGAGCAAGGGACCCGTCCACGTCGAACCCTACCTGATCGCGACATCGAAGGAAGAGCAGTTCAGCTATCTCCTCTGCCACGGCCATAAGTACAGCAATGACCACACATTCAGGATCTCCAGAATGCGTAATGTCTTCATTACAACAGACACTTTTGTAAAGAATGAGACTATTCAGGCAAGGCTGACAGAGATCGGAATGAAGCATCCCCACTCCGCTGCGCCTGAAAAGCATGTGATAATCCGCATGACCGAACGCGGCAAGCAGATGTACCGCATGATCGTAAAGAACCGCCCCGCTGTCTCAGAGATCAACGGAGATAAATACTATTTTGACTGGCCTGAGATGCAGCTCGAAGACTATTTTAGGAGATTCGGTAAGGAGGCCGTGGTATTAAAGCCGCGCCGCCTTAAAGACAAGCTCCTGAAATACTATTCTGAAGCTGCCGGTGCATATGAGAATAAAACAGGATCTTATTCCGGATCGCCCTCGTCCGTATAAGGGAAGTCATCGTCATCGACGTCTTCTTCTCCGATCGTGAATCCGAAATCACATCTGGCGAAATCCATGAGATTCATAATGATGTCCCTCTGGTCGTCAAGCTTGCCGTTCTCGTCTTCCATATCCATAAGCGAAGGATTGGACGTGGCGATCTTCTCTATCAAAGCCTCGCCGACATCTTCACCGAACTTCTCAAGGATGACATTCTCATATTCCAGAGAAGCGATCAGAGCATTGTAAAAACGCTCGGTCATATCAAGGAAAGCACTGTAGTACTCCTCCTTTGACCATTGCTCGGGTTCATTGATCATGCTTACAAGTTTTTCGTGGAAATTACCTTCGTTTAACATGGCTTCGTCCCCCGTTCGTATGTCTTATGATTACTGTATCACGGTTAGCCGGCAATTGCCAAAATCAATTGTTTGCCTTCAGTGCCACCCAAATGGCAGGACGGACACCGATGTAATCGAAGCGGTTCATCATGCCGCCGGTTTGGATCCGGCCGAGATGATCGACATAGCAGGCAGCAGATCCTGTCGCACCGGGTGTTCTGAGCCACCAGAGACTGTAGCCGTTCTCATCGACATAAAGAACATTTCCTTTTTTAGCGTATGAATATGCGGCTGTTTGCCGTGAGCTGTCACCGTGGAAATATGTCTCGGCTTCATCAAGGCTCAACAGGAATACTTTGTCTTCGGTGTTATTGCCGCCGGATACTTTCTTATCCTTGTTCCCGCTGTTTGTGATCTCTGTCATGAGGATCATTTTTCTCTCCTCCTGACTGAAAGCATCGTTTAAGAAGGAATTATTCAGCCAATTCCGCAATGAGCATTTCTCCCATGTGGTATCTTTTTCTGTAAAATCGTAAGCAGTGCTGAAGACAATACCGCTGGTAACAAGGAGTACCTTGTCATCCTGCTTATCCAGGATCTTCCAGACGAGCTGCTCGCCGCCGTAATTGCCGAAATAAGCTGTTTGGCCGTTCACAAATCTGATCAGGCTCAGATCTACTTCTACTGTTCTTTCGGCAGCTATACTTTCTGACCGCTCTTTCTCGTATTTTGCGTGAAGTGACTCATTTATGATTGCAGACTCGATCCTGCCGAAACTCACCCACATTGCAGGACGGACACCAAGACGGAAAATGTTTCTGTCATCTCCGCGGAGATAGACAAAGCCGTTACTTCTTACATTTGCACCGTAGCCGGCTTCACAACCCGGAGAACGGAGCCACCAGCTGCAATATCCGTCTTCGTCAACCCAAAGCTCATCATAGGATGCGGGATCCTCCAGAGGCTTTGCCTTGCGGTCTTCGTCTGAGGCAAAATATGCCTTGGCTTCGTCTATGCTGAGTATGAATACATTATCGTAAGTATTGTCTCCGCCCTTTGTGTGATATTTCTTGTTGTTGCCGTTCGCTTCGTATGACTGAATGATCCCTTTTTTCTCAAATTCGTCAAATGAGTTTTCGATGAAGTCGGTATTCAGCCACCCTCTCAATGTTGAGGTGTCCCAGGATTGGTTATCGCGACCAGGATCGCCGGGTTCAAGGTCATTATATAATCGGGCATCGATCACATATTTTGATAAAAGCAATTTCTCGCCTTGTTCATTAGTTCTAAGGACTATCCATTCCAGATCTATATCGTGATATTTTCCTAAGACTACTGTCTCGCAGCTTGCAAGACTTATCGGCTTGGCTCTTGCGAGATTACAGCCCGGAAGAACTGCCAATGACATCAGCATTATCAAGCTCATCACAACCGCTAATATCTTCTTCATGTTTGGATTCTCCCCTTGATTCCCGATCAGCTTTCTATGCTTACCCACATGGCAGGCCTTACGCCGTAACAATCTTTATTCACCGGTACAAATTCGCCTTGGCCCGAACCAAATACCAAAGCACGGGTATCCACCATTCCGGGTGTACGGACCCACCATCCGCAGGAGTTGTCAATATTCATTACGACACCGCGCTCCATTGCGTACTTGGTAGGGTAAGCAACATATACATAATCAGGATCGGGAAGGTACTTCATGACTTCCTCTCCGCTGAGAAGGAAGATCCTGTCGGTAACATCATCCTTAGGGAGCTCCGTCTTCAGTATTATCTGCTTCTCGCCTGATGTGAACGCACTATTATAGAAATCCGCGTTAAGCCATGTCCTCAATATGCAGAGCTTCCAGGATATGTCACGCTTTCTTGTATTAAAGACTCTTGAATCGATGCAGTACTTGGAAAGCAGAAGAGCCTTGCCGTCCTGAACATCCAGGACTATCCATTCAATGTCCTCACCCTTGAAGCTGCCCAGAATAACAGGTCCGTTCACGTCGATCTTCGGAACCTCTTTAGAACCCGCTCCCGAACCTGAACAACCGCAACAAAGTACACTTGAAATGATCACTGAGATCAATACGAGAACAGCAACAGCCTTATTCCTCATCCGTCTTCACCCTCACTATAAGCAAAAGCAAATCTCAACCCTCAAAGAAATTATAGCATTTATTTTTCCACCTTTTTCAGTGGAATCATTCTGCTTTTGCCGGGGAAGGCAAAGATGTAGATGTCACCGGGCTTTGCGCTTTGAAGATCTGCATCGAAGACTCCAAAGGTTGCGTACGTGTAGTAATAGGTGCCGCTCTCGCCTTCAAAAACAGGTTCTGTATCTTTAAAGTTGATACGCCCTTCAAGTTCATCAAAATCTGCATCAGTAACTTCCAAAGTCTTTATTGTCATTAAATCTTCGCAGTTACCGATCTTTTCAAACTTAGCATAGCTTCCATAAACATCTTTTTGCCATGGTCCTTTGACATGTTTGAGGCCATTTGCTTGGGTTTTGTGTTCTTCACTTAAAGTATATATATCGCCTACACAGTATTGTTCCTCATCCTGTATCCACCAACAATAATTGTAGCTTAACCCGGTAAAGTGTATAAACCGGGTCTTTTTTATGATGTCATCGTACCCTATGGCTACATAGTAATCATCCACTTCGAGCTGCTTATATTGGGTGATTTCTGTGGTCTCTTCAGGCATGCTGCCGGAAGTAGCCGTAGTTATTGGCGTGCCGCAAGAAGCGGTCAGAAGAGTAAACGCTGCAAGCAGTATTAATGCGACTGATACTTTTAAATGTCTCATCTGCTTTCCCTTTACATCAGCCTCTTATACACATCCAGAAGGCTCTCCATCTGGTACTTCAAAAGCCACGACGCGTTGCTGTATTCGACTTCTGCTTTGAGGACTTCGATCAACCTGGGATAGTATTCTTCGGTCTCCTTGATCATGCGGTAGATACGTTCTCTTGAAAGGCCCCCTGACATCGTCGTGATGTTGTTCGTACGGTCGATGCACTTGATAAGGGCAGCCTTGGGGTTTGTTGCGATCTGATCGTAGTAATCTTTCAAGACTGCACTCCTGTTCTCAGGTGTGGTCTTTTCGCACGTCAGAAGGCGCACCAGTTCCTTCGTCTCATCGTTTACGGGAAGCCGGTCATAAGTAACGCCGCAGTCTTCTACAACATCGTGTAAAAGGCATGCGGCGATAATTGCATCATCTTTTATGTTCATGGATAAGGCGTGACAGGCTAAGTTAAGCGGGTGATAAATGTAAGGTGTAGTCGAACGCTTGCGCATCTGGCCCTTGTGCGCCTCAGTCGCAAATGTGACTGCTTTAAGTGTATTCGTAAGACCCAGATTCTTTGCGGTGGTCTTCACATATGTCTTCATGTGTTCCCAGTTATAGATCGCATCCTTGGTCTTGAAAACGCCCTTCTTCTCTTCAACCAGCGCAGAGACTGATACGTCGAAAAGTTCTGCGAGCTTCATTATCTTATCGATGTCAGGCTTATACTCATCTCTTTCCCATGAAGAAACAGCCTGGAAAGTAATGCCGATCTTATCGGCTACTTGCTCTTGAGTAAAACCCCGCTCTTCTCTTAATGATCTGATATTAGTTCCTATGCTCATATTCGCCCCTCCCGCAAATTACATATCCCTATTCATAAAAGCTATAGCCTGCTCTTCCGTGATCTCTTCCATCTCATCCATTATCTCGGCATTTCCGAAGCCGTAGAAGCTGTCATCGCCGGGATCAAATCCCATGAGGTGGTCGAGTATTACGTTCCTCTCGTCTACAATCCATTGTCCGTTATCGTAGAGGTAATACCCGTCCTCTTGGGTCTTGCCCAGTCTTCTTCCACGTATCAGGTAGTACTTGATGTCTGCCATGTGATATTCCTCCCTTCAGCCATAGAATAGAGGATCCCACACCAATATTTTAGCGAGCGGGAATTGAAGATTCAATCAGGAATTCAAGCGGGGCTTGAGCGGGTAAAATGCGTATGTGCATTGCTATTCCAAATCGCGAAAAAGGTTTTGCTATCAACGGCTCACCCGCCAACAAAACAAGCCCGGGTGCATTTGCTCCTGAGCTTGTTTTGTGTACATCTATCCGGATCGATACTTATTGGGGCTAGGGTTTACTATGGCGCTTGCCGGCGCGCTTTACAAGCGCATTCCGGCCGCCTCATTTATCCTCTCTCACCCAGCACTTTCTGGACTCTGTCCTGGGCGATTTTTACGACCTCATCAAGTGATTTCTGGCCGGAAAAATACGCGGGCATTTCTTCGACCAATATCTTCTCGATGTCAGGGTCATATTGTTTTATCTCGGTCGCTGAAGAGATGGCCTTCTCGACCATGTCGATATAGTCTTTGGTGAAGGTGACGCGGTTCTTGGCCACGGTGCCGTCGGGATCGAAGTTGGCATTGACGCTGACGGTATTGAAGTAATCGACAGCTTCGTAGCCTGCTTTGCGGAAGATCTCACGGTTGAGCGGGAAACTGCCGTGCTGTGCAAGTTCATTCTGGACGTCGTCAGTAAGAAGGCTCTTTACAAACTCGCAGCAGACTGCTACATCTGCGGCATGGGCGGATACGGCGACCGTATTGCCTGAGCATGCCACGGGACCGCTGCCATCGGGTGTCGGAACGCCTAATAATGCTGCATTTCCGATAACCCTCTCCGCGTCCTCGAAGAACCAGTTATAACTGCCTGCTCCGGAAAGCACGGCCGGCTTTAAGCTGTGCCAATCGTCTTGCGGATTATAATCTTCGCCATCCTCAGGGATATATTCCGGAAGCTCTTTCTCGGGCGCGTTGTCCTTTACGAACTTCGCAAGCACCGCAAAGTCTTCGCCCGTAAAATCCGCCTTGCCGTCCTTTATGAACCTTCCCCTCATGGTGTTAAAGAGTTCGACGAAATAGTACGGCTGCGTGCCGCCGATTATGTCTTTGCCGTTGAGTGTCTCTTTTAAGAATTTCTCATATTCACCGGTCGTAAATCCGACGCCTGAACTGCCGGCATATTTTGCATCCGTCAGGACACCGCACGCGCCGACCGATATCGGGAGCACGTAGAGCTTGCCGTCATTTTTGGAGAGGTCAATGACGTTGGTGAAATACTTGTCTTTTTCGAGCTCTCCGACATATGGAGTAAGGTCGACCAAATGCTCTTTGTAATTGAGCGATCCGAAATAAGACGGATCGTAGAACAGATCCGGACCGTTGCCGTTCATTATGTCCATCGCGAGCTTATTGCCCATCATGGACTCGCCTTCGAGCACAGCCTTCGACGAGTCTTCCGCATTATCCGTGAACGCGGCATCGTATTCCTTGGTATACCTGTCGGTGATCTCTATGAAATACTTGCCGTTCGTGTTATTGAACTCCACGACCTTGTTATACACGGCATCGTTCACATCACAGTACGGTGCATACATCTCAAGGATCTGCTTTCCCGCGTGCGGATTCGTCTTAGCCTTAGTCAGCAAGAGAAGTGAATATTCCTTCAAAGATTCGCCATAGAAATATCCGAACTTACCATACCCCATATTCTCACGGCTCATCAGGATCGTATCATCCGTAATGTCGAGCAATAAAAGGCCGGAGAGCTTGCTCTTCGCAACATCGCACCAGCTGTAGTTCAGGACATCTTCTATGCACTTCTTATCGAAGTTGAACTTTGCGATGCCATTGTCCTGAGACAGATAAGCATTACCGTCAGAACCCGTGACAGGTTCAGCCATAAATGACATGTTGAGCCAGTCGTAATCCTTGGCATTCTCTTTGGTGAGCTTGCCGGTCTCCAGATCGAGCTTATAGTAAAGCTCCTCCATCTCCAACATAACATAGACAAGAGCCTCCGTCTTGCCCATCGGAATGAAGACCGGCGCGCTGTAAAAGTCCCTGCCATCCTCCTTAAGCTCTACCCTCTTTGTGCTCCCGTCAGGAGCAAATATGTCCAATACGTAGTATAAGTTTTCATTGTTCTTGTCCGCCTGCGAAAAGCTCTCGACTCTGTAACCGCCCAGTTCCTTTGATTCCTTCCCATAGAAAGCGTCTTCCAGAAGCTCCTTATCGGTTATCTTCTCTGTACCGGGATCTATCTTAAAATCCCATGTCTCCGACTCCTTCTTCTGCTTGTTCCATGTATCTGTCGTGACATCGATCGAGCCGTTCCTGTACATCACACTATTGGGATTGTACTTCTCCGGAAGGATCTTCATCAGGTCCATTACCTTTACCGTCTCGCCGGTATTCCTGTCGACCATCGAAACATTCCAGATCCAGTCTTCGGCCTCCATAAAATCCTGCCCGGGATGCTTATAACTTCCTTCCGTTAAGACATAGAAATTCTTATCATCCCCTCCTACATACTTGTAATAGCAGTAGGCGATCTCCCTGTTCTTATCCAGTCCCAGATCCACCGGGTATTCCTTTGATTCATACCACGGAGTATCCTGCGCGATCTTCATGCCGCTGTGGGATCCGTTCCCGTCATTCTTTTTTGTATTACACGATGCAGCCGACATCACGATCGCCGCCGAAAGAGCCACCGCCAGCAGCTTTTTGCAATAACTCTTCATATGAGTTTTCCCTTCCTGTTGTTCCCCGGTTGGTGCTTAAGTGTTACTTGTGTGAATAGGTTTGTAACTGATCGTTACTGTCAGTTCGTTGCTGTCAGTTCCTGATAGTTCCTGATTGTTCCTGTTTGTTCCCCGCGGGCCGCGCCCCCACAGCGCCACCCGTCATGGCTTCATTATAGGAAGGAGTTGTGTAATCTTTATGAATGATCTGAAGAAGTGAAGATCCGATGTTACGCAGCTGCGTAGACGGCGCGGCTCTCACGGCAGTCACTATCGCAAATGCCATAAAAAAAGCGAAAAATTACAGAAAATGGCGTTTTTCTGTAATTTTCGCCCTCTAAAAAACCAATTTAAGATAGCGGAGCATACATCACACCCGCTGCGGAGCACTTATCACGCCCGCCGGCTATCCTCTCTCATCCGGGATTCCCCGTGCAAAAGCAGTGGAGTCATTTCATAGATCAGATATTTAGTAATAATGCCGGGCTGCTTTCGCATTTGAGGTCATACAAAGGACACATGCACATTATAGATTAATCCTGTGGGAAAGAATTCTGATGGAAGAAAAGGAGAATAGGAATGAAAAAATCCTTACAAAAAGTCATTTGCTCAGCACTGTTTATTGCTATGGTTCTGCCAATAGCAGCATGCGGTAAAAAGGACGAGAGCTGGACAACCATAAGCACCTCGCAGGAAGATCAAAATGTTGTAGATCCTGATGTTACAAAAATTACTTTCGCCGTGCCGGATTTTTGCAAAGTCGACAGTAATCATCTGAAACTTTTCAACGAGGAGCTTCAAAATGACGGTCACAACTATCAACTTGAGATAAAGACGCTTGCTGACGAAGAATACTTTTCGAGTCTCGAGAATGAATTGAAAAACGGAAATGCAGATGTTGCATTTTTGGGATTAGGTGACGGAAGCAACAGTATAATAAGCCTTATCAACTCAGGCTTGTTACTCAACCTTGACGAGATACTCTCGTCAGAAAAAGGAAAGACGTTATACAATTCTTTCCCAAAAGCTTTATGGGAGTCTGTTAAGTGTAACGGCCACGCTTATTCTATACCGAACGCTAATGCCGGTGATCTCGGTATATATGCAGCATTTAATAAGGATTACATCGAAGAAGCTGCGATCGAAAGCTGGGACGGAAGCATTGAAGGCATTTACAAGATAATTAAGAACGTTAAATGGAATGATGAGGAAGCTCCCCGCCTTCAGTATCTGGTATCCGATTTTGATTTTGCAGATATGATCAGATGTGAGTTCCAAAACGGCTTGCTTTATGATTATGACACCATGAAGATAGAGAACCCTTTGGAATCGGAGAAATTCATCAATTACTTTAAAGTACTTGAGCAGATGAAGTCTGACGGGTATCTGGCTGATTCCGTGTCGTATTATCAGAACGCCTCATTTGCCGAGGAGAATGCAAACTTAACTTCGGGAAAATTCCTTGTCGTATTAGCAACAGGCGAACCCGATGAATATCTATTAAAAAATAATATTTGCATCAAACAAACAACTTCTTACCTGTCATCGAGGATAAACGGCTCCATCGGAATCTCAAAAGAAACCGGCAATCAGGATGCTGTTGTGGATTTTCTGGGAATTCTATACAGCGAAGAAAAGTATGCAAATATTTTAATATACGGCAAACAGGATGAGGACTATAAGCTTGCAGACGGTTTCCCGGTAAACATGGATGGTTCTGAAGTTTACGATAATTATCTTGCAAAGATTTGTCTGAACCTGTTTATAAATGTTCATCCGGTTAAAGATGACATATTTACACATAACCGCAAGGAAACATTTTTCGCATTCTATGATGATATTAAACTATCACCTTTTATCGGATTCGAAGCAGATTACGCCGGTGCTGGTACTATCTCGAATGATCTCGAATTATTTATGGAAAAACTTAGCCAAAAGTCCTTGGATGAAGCTGTCAGTGCGTATTCCGGGAAGTTTAAATCAGATGGCATTGATGCCTATATAGATTCTGTGAAAAAACAGTGGGAATCATTTCATCAATGATCCTTAATAGGAAATCTGTCAGCAAAATGCCATAAAGGAAAGACATGAAAAACAAGCTAATAAACAAAATATTATCTCTGATTTTAATATCTGCAATGCTGCTTCCGGCCGCATCATGCGGAAAGAAGACTTCCGGGAAAGCGGAGAAAAAGATAGCTTCTGATGATCCCTGGTTCGACTCCAAGGTATACAGTATCAAGCCGGATCTTGATACCGGCGGTAAAGAGATCAACTTTAGTATGCAACAACTTGCAGGTGCAGATGACAAATATATCGTAGTATTCTCATATGGCTACTATGTTAATCCGAATCCAAACAAAGAATATTACACGAGTGATTATTCCTACTATATGGCCATAGTAATTGACCGGAATACGGGTGATAAGATCAATACTCTGGATTATGGTCAATATCTTTCAGGCAATGGTTTTATTAGTGATGTCAAGTATTTCAACGGAAAGATCACTTCAAAAGTATATATAGAGGATGAGAAGGGCGGCCGCACCGTAGAGATGGATAATGACGTCCTTACGGGGAAAAAACTTGATGAACGCGCATGTGCCGAATCATATTACGGTTTTAGTAAAGCATTATTCCCAATCGGAAATTACACGATCCTCGCAGAAAGTGCGACTGATCAAAGCAGTTCATCATCAGAGTTTTACTATGTGCTTACGATCATTCCTTCCGAAGGAAAAGAATATAACGTTAAATTGAAGAAAGAACATACGGATCTTTATTCTGTCTCTGTTGTCCTTCCATTGGACGAAGACAGGCTCCTGGTACCGGTTATGTCGACATCGACTAATATTCCGGCTTTTTTCGAGGTTGATCTAAAGGCAGCAACGGCAGTTGAAGTCGATGGCAAAGACTACGACTGGATCGATTTCGACAGGGTCAGAAAAACATTGGTCAATAAGGATGGCCGGGCTTATTTTTCCACCTCGGCAGGTATCTCTACGATCGACATGAAGAATAAAAAGATAGAAGAGGTCTTCAACTACAACGCCTGTCCGATGAACAAGGTCCGCCTTCTTTCCACCGAAATGATCGACTGCTCTGACAAGGAAATAGTACTTCTTGGAAATAGCGTATCGTTTTCTATGGAAAAAAGCTTTACACCGGATTTTGAAATTTACGTAATCACTAAGGTCTCCGATAATCCTCATGCCGGGAAGACAGTTCTTGAGCTTTATTCAACTTACGGAGTGGAAGAGACAATCGCCGAAGCGATTACCAGATTTAATGAGACCAACGGGAGTTTCTATGTAGAAGTTACTGACCGTTATGAATTTGATTCTGTTAAAACTTACTTGTCGGCTGACAGTAAGGATGATGAGGCGCTGGATAGTCTTCAGACTAGTTTGTCACTTAATGACAAGCTTGCCATGGACATCATGAATGGTACGGGGCCCGATATCCTGATAAATACCGGTGATATGGGCAGGCTGTATAATTCCAATTATCTTGTTGATCTAAGCACATATTTCGCAGATCTCGATCAGGAGAAATACTTTACGAATATAATCGAAGCAGCTAAAACTGACGGCAAATTATATCAGCTGCCTATAAGATTTGATATCGAAGGCATCCACACCGATTCCAAGTATGCGGGAACATCAGGTAAGGGCTTTACGACCAAGGAATATGAAGATTTCCTCTATGGTCCTCTGAACGGCTTTGATCTTAATCAGACAGGACAAACTTTCTATTTTGCATCTCTCTTTACTGCAATGAGTGACAGATTCATCGTTAACGGCAAGGCGGATTTCTCAGGTCCTGAATTTGCTGAGATCGCTGAATTCGTAAAGAACAATGTCCATGAGAAAGCATTATCTCTTGAAGCCGAAATGTCTGATGAGAGAAGTCAGCAGAATGAAAGGATTGCACGCCTTACAAACTACACTTTGATAACTTCATATTTGGAAGGTGTCAATGAACTTCAAGGTGCAAATGCCTTTCTCGGTATCCCTTCTTCTGACGGGCGGGGACCCATGGCCTGCTGCAGAATATCTGCTTCAGTTTCCGCACAGGCATTAAATACCGATGCCTGCGTTGATTTTGTAAAGATCCTTCTTTCTGATGACATTCAGAATGATTTATCCATGATGGGGTATTTCTCCTTAAGCCGTGAGGCTTACAGGAATGCCGAGAGCACCATCATTGATTACTGCAACGGTCCCAGAGGCAGTATGGCTTTCCAAAAGATCGACAGCTCCGGACAGCAGATCACCAGAACAACTGAATTTACAAAAGATGATCTGGACAATCTCGAGAAGATAATCTCAAGCTGCACTCATTTCGATTCGGCTGATGCGTCGATCAACATGATACTCATCGAAGAGATGCCGGCATATTTCCTGGGGCAGAAGGATCTGGATTCCGTAATCAAGATCGCTCAGGACCGCGCTCAAAAAGTATTAGATGAGCGGGGATAGCTATGATCCTTGCCTGTAAAGGCTTTTTGATTATTTTACTTTATCCCCGGATTTTTTACTTTATCCCTGAGTTTTGCAAATACGGTTGATTATCAAACGGGAAACGTGGTATTAAAGTAGATAGTTTTATCATCATATGCTTTAAGAGCTGAATCCGGGAAGGATTGCACCGGACCGGGCTCAGATCGTTCTGGACTAGAGATGGTAAGACAAATAAACTCGATTCTTAAATTTCGAGGCTTTCCAACAAAATGGGGCTGTCTTAGCAACACTAAGGCAGCCCTGAGTTTTTATTCAGAGCGAAATCGCGCCCGGAACATATATGCTCCGAACATATAATTTCTTGTCGGTAAAACCTCCGAAAACCGACAAGAAAACTGAGAAGTTCTACAGAAAATCCCTGAAATTGTCGGTTAGCCGAATCGAATATCCGACAAAACACGACAAAACCCTACAAGAACCGACAATGAAAACCGACAACGTGAACACTTTTACCGACAATGGAATAAGGTGGTCGACGCAGGAAAACGGTTTACAGCGTTGTATCAGGCTGTTGCTGTGTGAGCAGCTCGTCAGACGGTTCGGTGGCTTGGTCTTTTCGAGACTTCTTAAATACAAAGAACTTGCTGAACAGATAATTTACGATGACTATGATTATCTGCGTTACAGTTGTTACGCAGAATTCGTACAGCAGGCTTGGCGTGCCGATGAAGGTGCCAAACAGCCTGAAGAAGATATTGTCATAATTCAGGCTTTCCAGATGCATGAGGCTGATGAAAAAGTCCTTGTTAAGCTCAATGAAGATGAACGCCATCAAGAGATCGAAGACAAACATGGCGCTGCGGCCGAAGGCGAACTTGACCATCTCGATCAGCATGGTCTTGAAGCTCTTGTCTTTGCTCCGGAAGACCCAATATTTGTTGATGAAGAACGCGAATAATATCGATACAACTTGCGCCACGCACGCACAGAAAACGGAGTTGTCAGAGAAGATGTGCGTTGCAAACCGGGTAATGTAATAGACGATAGTTGTAAGCACACCGGCAATTATATAGACGATTATCTCGCGGTATTTAGTTAAGTACTTGCGCATAAGATTCATTTCCACAAAACTTTATTATTTATTGTATTTGTGACCCCGAAAAACGATATTATCAGGTTTCTCCTATCGAAACAACCTGATTAAAAAATAGGGCTGCCCGTGATCAGGCAGCCCCTGCTATTATTCAGGTGTCGGATGTGTCAGTTTGTCTTTATTCTCACCTCACGCATTTGACTTAGTGATGGATCCGCTTGCAGAGTACTTCTCGGCGTATTCGGATTCTGTCCATGTCTCATAGTATTCCATCGTGTTGACGTCAGTATCGCTTGTCTTGAAGGTGTACTTAACACCGTTCGCAGCTTCTGCCTGTACGATGAATCCGCCTGCAGCAGTCTTCTCGAGCTTGGTGATCTTATCGGAATACTCCTCAACAAATGCGCCGTCCTTCATCTGGCCGTACTTGATGTCTGCGGAAGTAAACTGAATATAACGTGAAGGTGCTAATGTACCGTCAGCATTGCTGGACATGGATGCTGTCTGCCATGTGCCCGGTATCGCATCGGAAGCTGCTGCATCCTTGTTATCCGTGGGGTTCTCGGACGCAATGATATCTGTGGCACCAAGGTTATCTCCGACCTCATCCTGGCCTGCACCTAACTGCTTGTCTACCTGCTCCTCCGTCAATACGACAGATGATTCAGGAGCTTTTGTGGCCTCCGTGATCACTTCCTGTGTCGCACAACCGGCCATTCCCAAGGCCATTACTGTGGACAATGTTGCTATTAAAACTCTTTTCATTTCGTTCTCCTCTTTAGGTTTTACTAGGAGACACTACTTCGGAAAAATCCAATAAGGAATACACCGTTCCAATAGTCATTAAGAACGACAAAAACCAGATTATTCCATTGTATTATCCCCCGGTTTCAGCATACCGTTTCCTGCTCATGCAGGACGCGGAACACATCCACTGGTCAAATGATACCCCCGACGGATATCAACTTGTGGGCAAACCGGGGGCAAAATTGTGTGACTTGCACTGAAAACGATGCTGTTTTTGTTGAATTTAACTATATTTCGAGGCGCTCGAAAAGGAATCTTGGTGAACGGCACCTTCCCCTCAAAAAGGCTCTTACCTGCCCTCTTCGTCCCATTTCGTCATGCATCCGACGGCAATATCGACGGCCTGGTCACCATACTCGCCTTTGAAGGTGTGGGTGGCGCCTTCTATAACATAGTATTCGCTGTATGGGAGCGAAGCCCTTGCCTGATCGAATTGTTTGGCCGGGTCGCACGCGAAGGCCTTGGTGCCGGATATTATGACAACCGGAATATAGCATCTGGAGATAAGCGGATAGATATCCGTTCTGATAGTCTTCTCTTCCTCGAACTTCATGATCCTGCAGGCATAGTAACTGGGGTCTAAAAGGAGCAGCCCCTTTATCTCTGTCTGACGCATCGTTCCGACATAAGATGTGACGAGACCGCCCATGCTGTGGCCGAAGAGATAGATGTTATCAGGATCGACTTCAGGTATTAATTTCGTGCCGTCCAAAACAGCATAGAGGTCTAAGACCTGCTCGTAGATAAAGTCGCCCAGATAGTCCGGATCGTGGTAAGGCGATGGCGCAGTTCCGTTCTGGTACTGGTACTCGATCACGGCATAACCATGAGTCGAAAATCGCTGCGCAAAAGCAGCATATCTTCCAAATCCGGCATATAATCCGTTCGAAATGATTATCGTCTTAAAAGGCCCTTCACCTTCTGGATACGTGATCCTTCCCGTGATCGTATTGCCGTCACGGAAGAAAGTGATGTTCCTTGTCTTGTAGCCCAAAGCTGGCGCTATTGACTTATAATCCGGCTCAAACTCAGGAAACTTGGGAACCGGCCTTGTTGTAGGCGTAGGGATCGGCGTGGGAGTAGCTTCCTCGGTTGTTACCTCTGTGGTCTCCGGTGTCTCGTAAATCTCAGCCGGCTTCAATCCGCTCGGCCAATCGGAACAGGATGCCAGGAGCATCGCCGACATTACAGCTGCAATAACTTTTGTGAATCTTCCGCTCATGGGCATATTATAGCATTGAGCGGAGAAATGATAAAAATATTTAAGAAATCGCCGGAGAGCGCGCGACTGCACTATTTCCGTTCGTCCAGCACCTTCTGGATCCTGTTCTGCATTACCGGAATCACCTGATCTAATGTCTTCTGCCCAGCAAAATAAGCCGGCATCTCCTCTATCAGGATCATGTTGATCGCGGCATCAACAGAGTCGGCCCCGGAGCAGCTGAGAATGACGTTTTCGAGGTTATTCAGATCTTCATCCGTGAACTTGATATTTATGGTTACATTCGTTCCCGCTGTGTAGTCGAAAATGTTCCTCTGGCCCTCTTTGGTGTTATAGAATCCGACCGCTTTGGCAAAGCCCTGCCTCAGCGCTTCCTTGTTCAGAACAAACCGGTCATTCATGACAAATTCAGTTTGGATCTCATCTGTCAGGAGCATCTTTATGAATTCGATGCAGGCATCCTTATTTACTGCATTTGCAGACACGGCTACTGATACATTGGTTCCGAATAAAGGTCCTCTGCCGTCTGCAGAAGGTATGCCCAGGATAGTTGTCGCCTCTTTTAATCTCGCGCGCTTTACAAGATAACCTGTGATGCCGGGACAATTGCAGTAGAGAGCTTTGTTGCTCTTCAGAAAGACCGGATCGTAAATAGCCATTGGATCTTCCTCATTTTCTTCGCTCTTGGGAAGCCTGACCTGCTTGACGTTATCCTTGACGTATTGCGCGAGCTCAGCAAATTCAGGGCCTGTGAGATCAGCTTTTCCGTCCTTGATAAAAGCATCTCTCATGTTATTGAACAGCTTGGCAAAATAAGGTATTTGCGTTACTTCGATAACGTCTCCGCCGTTCAATGTACCATATAGGAAATCCTTATATTCTCCGGTCGTAAAACCGGTACCTGATCTTCCGGCAAGCTCTTTGCTGGTCTGTATTCCCTTAAGCGTGTAACAGACCGGCAGCTGGTAAAGTTTGCCGTCAGTTTTCGCGCCCTCGACAATATTTGCAAAATACTTATCCGGATCAAGATCCTGAACATAAGGTGAGAGATCGATAAGATAATCCGGATTATTGAGCTGCCCGAGAGCACAGGTGTTCATCAGGATATCAGGACCCTCGCCGTTTAAGATGTCGTTCGCAAGATCGTAACTGAAATCCGCGTCCTTCTTACTTTGGGTTATTACGTCTTCGTCTTCGCTGGCCATGTAATCCACAGACTGATAGTACCTGCCATAATACCGGTCGGTTATGCGAATGAAGCACTTCTTGTTGGTCTCGTTAAACCTGATTATGGCATCGGATACAATGGCATTCGAATCTCCGCCCGGCATATAAAGTTCAAGTATTGTCCTTCCCGCATAAGGGTTCTTGGGAGCCTTTGTTAATTCGATGATGACGAAATCCCAATCAAAAATAGATTTGAAACTGTCTGTAGATGCGTATTGGCCTCCGAGAAGAATCTTCTCATCAGTATAATCTCCTATTTGCAAATAACGTTTGTAAGCTTCATTTATCTGACACCAATTGAAATCAAAAGTCTGTTCATATGTCTTTTTCTCCAGATCGACTCTGTAAATACCGGAGTTTTTGGCTATATATGAGTTTCCTTTAGGGCTGTTATAGAGATAGTAGAAAAACTCATCATCAAGCCAAGAATACTCTTCATCAGCCGGAGAAAGCGTAATCGTCTTAAGATCCAATTTGTAATACTTTTTATTCATTTCCTTGGAAGCAGGGATCAGGGCAGTAGTATCATCAATCGCCAAAACAAACGGAACTCCATAAATATCGCCTGAAGGATCTTTTAATTCCACTTCTTTTAAAGAACCGTCCGGCATAACAATATTAAGAATACAAAAGTTATCGTCTGCTGACTTCTTTTTCTCAGGTATTATTCTGTATTCACCAACAACAAATGAATAAACTCTAACGTTAGACGTCAGGGGTTCGCCGTCAGGGCTTAATTCACGGACATTGAGCAGTTTTCCTGTATCAGCATCGATCTCATATTCCTTATTTATCGCAGTATTCGTCTCAATATCTGTTGACTCAACATAAGCTAAGATCTTACCGTTACAATAACTTGCATTCATGGGATATTCATATCTTCCCAAATAATCAAGAAGATCAATGCTCTTAACCGTTTTCTTTGTGGTCCGGTCTATTAAAGTAACGAAGCTGATCATCCAGTCTTCATATTCAACATCGTCAGTCCATTGAGCAACGTCGTACGCACCCTTAGAATATACAGCAATGTACTTATCGTCAGCACCCAACAGATAATAATTCAAACCATTTACGACTTTATTCTTCTTTGTCTCAAGCTTGAAAGGTATGACCTCCGCATCGTACCACGGCGAATCAGAAGAGATCTTTTGGGCTTTTCCGCCCTGTTCTTTCGCGCCGCACGAAGCAACAGATAATGCTATCGAGAACAGCAATACCAGCGCGATGGCTTTATACAGTTTGTGATTATTCATCCTATTCATATTCATTAATCCCCCATATATGAATAGAACAAATCACTGCGGATTGCAACTAAATCCCCAAAACTCAGGGATAAAGTAAAAAATCCAGGGATAAAGTAAAATTTTAGGCCTTTAGTACGTCTATCCGAAGGATGTCACTCCTGACGATCTCAATATTCAATATTATTGTCTTCGTCATCGTTGATCCCGGTATCGATGCCTTCGGCCTGGTCCAAGAATCTCGCGAACCTCTTGGTCGTTAATCTGATGTCGCGCTCGTTGCCGTTGGCAAGGCACGCTTTGTAATCCATGAGGGCTTCCGTGATGATCTTTCTCTCGAAGCTCAATGTCTCTTCAATGATGCGTTCTGCGCGCGCTATGAGAAGCTTGTATTTCTCGTCGTCAGGCGCAGCTAATCTGAGCCGGTTCAGTTGCTCTTTGCACTTCGCGAGCTCTTCTTCGCTCATCGTGTTGCTCTCGCTTAAGATTACCTTGGAATATGTCTTCTTGTCGTTAGCCGTTACATCTACGACCAGGATGCCGTTGATATCATATGTGAGTCTTAATGACGCAATATACTCATGGAGGGGCGTGGGCGGGCATTCGATGACCAGTTCGCCCAGCTTGATGTTGTTCTCCGGAATAATGCTCTCGCCCTGATATACCGTTACACGGACTTTGGTCTGGTTATCGGAGGCTGCATAATAATCGTGCATCTTACTTGTAGGCAGCATCGAATTGCGTTGAATGATGAAGTCCATGATCCTCTCCATCGTGCGGCTGTCCTGAACGGCTGTTCCGAGCGAGAACGGGCAAATGTCCGTAAGGATCACATCTTTGAAATCCTTATTACGGTCCTTCATCCCGGCAAAAATACCGGCACCTACAGCAATGGCTGTATCAGGATCGATGTCGGTGCAGGGCTTCCTGCCGGTAAGCCTCTCGATATAAGCGGCTACGATCGGCATCTTGCAGGAACCTCCGACCAGGATGATGTCCTTGACCTCGTTTATGTTCATGTGGCTGTCGCGGAGAACCCGCTTTATCGGTTCTCCGATCTTCTCGAAAACCTCATGTGCGATCTTAATGAGCGAATTGTTATCAAGGTTCAATGTATAGCTCTTATCGGCAATGTTGACCGACATGATGCTCATGGGAATGTCGCTCAATGCGATCTTACATGCCTCTGCGGACTTGTAGATCGACGCCTTCTGCTCTGCTGTAAGCGAATCTTCGTCAAGTCCGTTCTCCTTAAGGAAATACGTATAAACGGCCGCGTTGAAATCTTTACCGCCCAGCTGGTTGTTGCCTGCTACAGCCAAGATCTCCATGACGCTGTCGAAAGAATCGATCATGGAGACGTCGAGCGTTCCGCCTCCGAAATCGATCACCATATACGTTCCGTCTTCAAATCCATGCTTCTGCATATAAGCGAGCGCCGCAGCAGAAGGCTCATTTATGAGTCTCTCGACCTTAAGGCCTGACATTTCCGCAGCCTGCTTTGTAGCGCTGCGCCTGCAGTCATCAAAATAAGCAGGAACGCTTATAACTGCTTCAGTTATTTCATCTCCAAGGAAAGCTTCCGCATCTTCCTTTATCTTGTTCAAAACAAGTGAAGACAGCTGCTCCGGCGTGAAGCTGTTATCACCAACACTGAATGTCTTTTTGGTGCCCATGGAACGCTTGAATTCGGAAACGGTCTTATCAGGATGCGAGATGAGTCTTTCTCTTGCCACCTCGCCAACAACGACATTATTATCCTCATCAACACCAACAACGGAAGGCGTGAGTATCGATCCCAGAGAATTCCGGATTATCACCGGACGGCTGTCTTTCCATACACTTGCAAGACTGTTCGTCGTGCCAAGATCTATTCCTATTACTGCCATTTATGTCTACTCCTGAAAATTAGTTATTGATTGCTGAACATGACGATCGTGTATACCGTTATAGCCAGAAACCCCACTACTATTAATGCACCTATGATCGTCCCAACAAGGGGCACATCGATAAGAAGCGCCGCAAGGAACAGCGAGAATATCAGTTGTGCCAGCCATGCCAGGATCATGATGATCAATCCTTTTTTCCTCTTTTCGAGACTATAAGTAAAACCTTTTTCCTTAACGGTTATAAAGCTGGAACTCGGCACTTCTTCGTGCTCTGACATTAACTTCTTTACAGCTTCCAGATGAGACGGATTCTCTCCGAGCTCATGCAAAACCGTATCCCTGAACTCCTTATAATCCAGGCAGTATCTGATCAGTGGCTCATTGAAAAAAGAATCCCAGACTGTAACGTCGTCTGTCGTATATGCCAGGATCCTGTACATTGCAAGCATCTGCATCGACATGGCTTCCTTCATGGGATGCGATAACATCTTAAGATCTCCTCTGGAACTCAGATTATTGCTTTCCCTGAATGAGATAATATCTTCGATGATCTCCTCGGCAATGTTGTTATCCGGGAGATAATCCTGATCGACCGTGCTGAAATCGAAGGCGTGATTCTCCTTTTCTTCGGAATATCCGTTCTTTTTAGGATCTTCAGTCTCTTCATTATCAATGCCTGCATTATCAGCCAGCAACAACGCCTGTTTATATGCTTCATGTAATTCCTGGAATTTCCCGGGTTCTTCTTCGGGATTGTATTTTCGCGCAAGCAAAGCATAGGCGCGCTTGATCGCTGCTTTATCATCTGTGGGTTCAATATTCAGTATTTCCCATATCTTATTCATCCCAATCCCCCCTGTGAAACAATTATATCATCGCACAAAATCCCCTTAAATTATTATGCTAAAATTAATTATTAAGGGAGTTGGGAAACTGTTACAGATATGTGGTTTTGGGAAGTCCTGGGAATCGAACCTACAGATGATAAGACCGCCATAAAACGGGCTTACACCAAGCTTGCCCATGAGACCAATCCCGAAGACGATCCCGAAGGCTACGCCAGACTTCATGAGGCATACAGAAGCGCGCTGGATTACGCATCAGGGAATATTATCGTCATCGGAAATATCGAAAATTCCGGCACCACCGGGAAATCAACATTCGACTTTTCTTCAGTAAAAGATCCGAATGATCCTTATATTCTGGAAATTCCAGAGATCCAAGATGCCATTGCGACTTATAAAATAGAAAACAACATAGTCTCTTTTGCGGCGAGCTTTGACCGGGAGCAGAAAGAACTTCTCGATATCTCAGCCGCTTTGTTTAAGCTTTATTCCGCACTTGCAGTAAAGACAGACGATCCCGGAGTCTGGAACGATTTCTTCAATGAGCCGATCCTGAGTTATGTCATCTATGATGAGAATTTCAGGGGCTTCATGACCGACTCGTTTCCTGACGGTGACAGGAACAAATCTGCGATCACAGAGCATATCGGAATCTACAAGCAGGATGTAGCTGACAGACGTCTGGCTGAGGAAAAGAAAAAAGCGAGAGCAAGGCTGATCAAGAAAACGGCCAACATATGGTTGTATCTCGCGGCCGGGATCGGCACAGCCGGCGTCATATTGTTCTTCTCAGATTATTACTTTAATTTTAACGGAAGTTTTCTTTTATCAACAGCGTGTGCTCTTATAGCTTTTGCTGCCTATTGCCCGTTCAGATATAACGTCATAATGACGAAGATCAATAACGTACCGGCAAAACCGGCAGTGCCTCCCTCAATGTATATCGCGTTGTCATTATTATTCATGGGTATCGGCATCGCTTCCATTTTCGAATATGACAGCTTTACAAATATCAGCGGCATGTGTTCTTTAGCGATTGTCCTCGTTACCGCGATCGCCGAGATCCTTCTCATGACAGTTTTCAAACCGTCTCTTAAGCATTATTCATAAAACCGTAAGCCTTAGTCGTCAATATACACATCCTCATAAGGCTCGTTCCAGTCGTCTGAAAAATCATCGCTATATACATCGCCTGATGCGAAATCCTGATTGTAGAATGAGCCGGACGCGCGCTCCGGGTAGAGTGAACCGTCGAATTCGTGATACTTGTCGGCGATCTCATCATCGGTCAGCATGAAATACAGATCCTGGTGATCCTTAAATACTGTAGCGTCGCAGTGATACCACTCGCCGTTAAGCTGAACGAGATTCCAGAAGTGACCGTTCCTTACGACAGGATATCTCTTGACCATAAGGTTAGGGATCCTTGCGCGGTCGAGAAGCATTTTCGCGCACGAGAAATAAACATAGCAGTCACCGGTCCTGTTCATGAAGCCCATATAAGCCGCTTCCTCATAAGTCAGGCTGCCGGATACGTGCTGGTAGTAAATGTTCGAATGGACCCAGTTGAAGATCTCTCTTGCCGTGTCAACATCGTTGTCGCACTTAAGAGACATCAGGAGCTCGTCCGCTATATCGTAAACGTCTCTCTCGCCGCTTTCGGGCTCAGGCTTGACTTCTTCCTTAGACTTGGTGGTATTCTCGGGAAAATCCTCGTGTCCGAGCGGAATTACCTTTGCGCCGGCCTTGTTATTCGGGTTATTCGAACCCGAATTGACAAAGATATTCTTTATAAAATTGCCGCCGTCAGTATTGTCTGACATATAGTACATGGCACCTAAAGCAACTGCAAAAAGGACTGCGATGACTGTGATAATACCGGCAAAGACCTTTCCGGCACCGCTCTTCTTTCCGCTGCCCTTGAAGTTTCTGACCTTGGCCTTTCTGACAGACCTGTTCAGAACAGGGCTGCTTGCCGCCATCGTAAAATCCGTATATCCGCCGGATGCTGCCGTAAAATCCGTGTAGCTGCTGCCGGCAGCTGCGTAATCGTTGTATCCGTTTCTGAAGCTTTCGCTGTTCCTGTTTGAATAGCTGCTGCCGTATCCTGTGAAATCGGTGTAGCTGCTGACAGGTTCATTATTCATAGAAGTGAAATCTGTGTAACTACTGTCAGCTTTGTTGCCCTCAGTAAAATACCAAAATTTCATACTTAAAGTCTCCTTTATACTTTTGTTTCCGGCACATGCGTGCCTTAGGTTTCTGTATAAAGGTTAGACTTGCCGGATTTCAAATAGTCTTCGTTTTGGCATCAAAACGCCAACGATAATGAGAGAAAAAAGGGGCACGCCGGCCCCTTCAGATGGTTCAAAACCCTTTATCCTGCCTTATTTTCCTCTCTCATCCAGCACTTTCTGCACCCTGTTCTGGGCGATCTTAATGACGGCATCCAAAGATTTCTGGCCGAGGAAGTAGGCGGGCATCTCTTCGATCAGGATCATGCTGATGTCGGAATCTTCGCGTTCTATTTTCGAGCAGGTGAAAATAATCCTCTCGATATTGTCGATGTCGGCTTCGGTAAACTTCGTCTCGTGAAAAATGCCGGAGCCGGAGGCAGTCTCGTTACCGCCGTTGTTGTAGTATTCATTTGCAGCTGTGCCGGCTTTCCTGAATGCACTGCGGTTAAGGACGAAATAATCGTTCATGGCAATGTTCAGCTGAATCTCGTCCGAGAGCAGGATCTTTACGAACTCGCCGCATGCGTCAGGGTCTGCAGAGTAAGCAGAGATCGCGACGGAGAAATTGCAGAAGAACATCGGTCCTCTGCCGTCGATCGAAGGGGTTCCGAGAACGGTGGCGCTCTTGACGGGACCGCTCAACATCTGGTAGAAACTGCCGACTCCCCTGACCGGAAAGATTTGGGCTCTTTCGCTGTTGTAATTGCTATCGTTGATCTCATCCCATGACATGGCCTTCTCGGGGACGTTGTCTTTCACGTAGTCGGCGAGTTCTTTGAATTCGGGACCTGAAAAATCGGCCTTGCCATCTGCTATAAATTTCTCGTTCATGGTGCTGAACAGCTGCGAAAAATAAACTGCCTGGCCTGTCATCATGGGGTCAAAGCCGTTAAGATCATTTCTCACGAACGACTTATATTCATCGAACGTAAAACCTATGCCGGAACTGCCGGCATATTTGATGTCAGTACATAGCCCATGGATCGAAAAGCTTACCGGCAGCTGGTAAATGGCGTCGCCGGTCTTGGAGCCTTCTATTATGTTCGTGAAATACTTATCCGGACCTAAGTCCTTTACATAGGGCGTGAGATCGACCAGATAACTGGATTTATTGAGCCTGCTGTAACTGTCGGTGTTAAGGAGGATATCAGGACCTTCGCCGTTTAAGATGTCCCTGGCAAGCTGGTTGCTCTCACCCGCGGCGGACTTGAGTTTTATCTGGTTCAAGTCGTCTTCGTTGTCAATATCATTGTAGAGCGACGTGTCAACGAAATCACCGGCATCATAAGTATCGGCAAGCACGATGTAGTACTTTCGATTCTGCTCGTTGAACTTCTGGATCGCGGCGCCGATTACGTCATCTATTTCAGTCGAATAGAGTTCCAAGATGGTCTTGCCTGCGTTGGGATTTTTGGAAGCCCTTGTGAATTCAATGATCTGGAAATCTTTCGGTACGCTCCCGTATTTTGTTGCGGATTTTGTCCGGCCGATAAAGACCATCTTGTCAGAGGAGCATTCAGCCAGCTTTAGATTTTGGAAGTACATTACGCCCATGTTCATTCCGCACCAGCTGTAATCGAGAACTGTCTCTACGCTTTTCTTGACCGCATCAATCCTGGAAACGCCCTCAGATGAGCAGTTGTATACCTGTCCGTCTATACCTGTAGTGACCTCGCCGAGATCATTTGCGTTTAGCCATTGATAGTCTTTTTCTTTTCCCTGAGAGAGCTTGTTTGCGGCCAGATCCAGCTCATAGTATCTGTAACCTTTTGTTGTGTAGACCGGGATCAGGACCTTGGTGTCGTTTAAGGCCAGAACTGCCTGAACATAGAGGTCTTCGCCTGCTTCATTGAAATCGAAAGAATTGACATTCCCGTCAGGCGCCGTGACCCTTACAGTGGCACTGGTCCTGGAGTAGTCGTCCCAGATCTGCTCAGTCTCGATAAGATAATCTCCGGCCTTATAAAAATGTGATGAGGGGACGAAATCCTTGGCATTGCTCGGCCGCTCGTCCAATACTTTTCCGGTCAGGGGATCGTAATCTCTTATCTTGCGGTTGGTCTTGACCGTAACCTTGCCGTCTATATATGCGGCTGTATCGACATGTTCATATGTCAGAAGATCAGTATCCAGACCTTTGTTAAGGTCCAAGTAATTAACGGCCTTTTTGGTATTCCTGTCGACCACTGCCACGATATTGAAGTTATAACTGTTATAGTCGAAATTGCTATAGTCGATCTCGTTCTCGGGCGGCGTCTGATAACGCCCGCTGGAGTAAATGACATAGTACTTATCGTCCGCTCCCGCAAGATTCTGATTCAGGTACTCAACATCTTTTTCAGGATCTGCACCGGAATCGACATCGATCGTCGTGTAATCAAACCACGGCGTATCTTCAGCGATTATCTTGGACTTTTTGGCCTTGTCTTTTTTTGCGCACGACGCAATGGCCGCCACAAATGAAAATGCCAAGACCAAAGAAACTGCCTTAACGATAGTTCTCTTCATAGAATATCCTTTTCCCCAAATGCTTTTCCCGACCGAAAGGCCCGGAAACTTTCTTCCCATACGGAATCATTCTACTTCAAAGTAACTGTATTTGCATCACTTCCTGCTTTCATCTTCTTGATCGAAAAGCAGTTAATGATATTGGCTATTGCTGCCAAAGCTAAAATGATACTTGCTGCAGTAATTTCAACTAAGACGTCGTATCCGTCTCTCGAAAATAGAAAACCCGCCTGGTAACAGCGGGTCTAATGTGTTGATTTGTTGTGCCTTAAGATCAGGCTGACTTATTGCCCGCGAGCTCGCGGACTTTTTCGACAGAGAGACCGGAAGTATCAGCTATCTCATCTAAAGAAAGCTTTCCGACCTTTATCAATTTTAAAGCAATCTCACAGGCCATTGAATACTTTGCCTTTTCAGCTGCTTCTTTTTTCATCTCATCTAATATATCGCACATAGTATCTACTCCTTCCTCAGTTTCCTTATACTGTCTGACTCGCTTCGATAGCTCTTCGTAACACATGTCATCTGCTTTAGTGCAGTACAGGTCACTCATGAGTTTCCCCAGAGCCGTGTCTTTGGCTTTCATCGATCCGTTTACGTATATTATATGCTCGCCGTCTTCAAATTGCACATTATCCTCTCTGATAACGCGATCTATGTGATAGATGGGTCTGCCGGAACCCAGCACGTCATTCTCGGTAATGAATATAACGTAGTTCTCGCAAAGATCGGTAAAATCCTCACCGGCCTTGAGCATGTCTGAATCGATCAGGCTGGAGTGATAACGGGCGCGCTTTCTGTGTGCACCTTTATCCGCACGTTGAATCTCAATATCGTATTTCTTGCCGGCGGCGTCGGTGGCATATATATCGAGCCTGAGATCGCGTCCCTGAAGATTCTTTAGTGCCTTCTGAGCCTTTACTTCTGAGACCTTTAGGTCGTCCCTGTCCAGAATTATCTTCAAGAGTAGTTCAGCGCCTTCGATGTAGTTATCAAAGCAAATAGTCATAAAATCATCGTCAATCAAACGAAGGCTCTTTATCCTTTTCAGATCTTCCTGACGCTGTATTTCTTTTTCCTTGTTCACTATGATCTGCCTCCTTTGCTTTAATTTTTTCAGATAGCAAATCGTAGCATTTTTACAATAGTGTTTTGAGAGTTCAAGACCCGTTTTGCGGCCAATAATATGACGGCAACAGGCCTTCTGTCCTCAAAAGAAAACTATGTGAACTGCCGAAGAAGGATTTTCCTTACTTTCCTCTCTCATCCGGCACTTTCTGCACGCGGTTCTTATGATCACGGATTCCTCTGCTCTTCCTCTTTCATCTTCTTGATCGAAAAGCAGTTAATGACATTAGCTATTGCTGTCAGAAACAATCCGATTCCCAAATACGGAGTGACCTTATCCGTAACCATCGATATGATTATGCAGGTAATTGCTGCCAAAGCTAAAATGATCCTTGCTGCCATCATGAGTGTCTTCTTTGTGTTCTTCATTTTCTTAAGTCTCCTTTTTTGATCTTGCCGGCCGGAAAACGCGCTTGACCGGACTTGATTTTCGCCGGCAGGAAACCGTATTCCGCGGCCTTGGTTCTTGAGCTCATGGTAGAAAACCGGGAGCCGGATTTAAAGGACACAAAGCGGGCAAATGCCCGGATTTACTGAATGAGACATATGGTGTCCCATTCAGTAAGGGTGTGAAAATGGTTGGAAAGGAGAGACAAGAACTCTTGGGCCACCGCTTTATAAGAACGGCACTCTGACCGGCTGAGTTACTTTCCAATATCTGGTGCCGCCTGAGGGTATCGAACCCACTCGAAGTCTCTGACTGACGGATTTACAGTCCGTCCCGCCTCCTTAACGGATTACGGCGGCATATTGGTGTCTGATCAGGGATTCGAACCCTGAAACTGCTGATCTTGAATCAGCCATGTCTACCTGTTGCATCAATCAGACATTTGCACTCCCTAGAGCGGCTCGAACGCTGATACCCGGTTTAGAAGACCGGCGCACTTTCCGGTTGTGCTATAGGAGTGTATTGGTGTCCGAGGCGGGAGTCGAACCCGCAAAACCTGCGTCCTTAGCGCAGTACCTATGCCAATTCGGTTACACGGACATATTGATTCTATGTGGTCTCCCGGGCGGGAGTCGAACCCGCAATATACGCATTTTAAGTGCGCTTCGTATGCCATTCCGACACCGGGAGATCTGGTGTCCCTACTCGGATTCGAACCGAGAGAAAAACGGCTCTGGACCGCTTGCGTATGCCATTCCGCCATAAGGACATGTTGGTCGGAGCAGAAGGAGTCGAACCTTCGCCACGTGGTCCCAGGCCACGGATACTGCCGTTATACGACACCCCGATGATGAAACAGGCCGTATTCCTATTATCAGGAGGACTCTTTAAAAACAGCCTGTTTCAAATGCGGATCTTAAGACTGAATAGAACAGTCTTTGGCGACCTCAAGGGGAGTTGAACCCCTGTCTCCGGCGCGACAAGCCGGCATAATGGCCGTTATACCATGAGGCCTTGTGATGCGACTTAAAGGAGTTGCTGACTTCAAGCCGCCCGGGCAATCGCGCAAAGAGTGCCTGTTTCTTTGCGCAGATCGCCTTGTTGGCACCCACGGAAGGACTTGAACCTTCAACCACCCGGTTAACGGCCGGACGCTCTACCTGTTGAGCTACATGGATGTGTCGGGAAATAAGTTGTCAAAGATCGCGAAGAATAAAAAAGGATCGCTCGAATTCTTCTCATCCGGGCGATCCTGATATCAGTCATCAATTGTTTGTGCCTAAACAAAGTCAGATCAACATCGTAATCGTCCACAGATCTTGCTGAGGTTATTCTCATAGAGGTAATCGTTATCCGGGAGGGATACCGGAGCATAGGAGCATATTGAACCAAACGCCATATTTCCGGGCGTTCTGAGGTTCTGCAATAGATTCAGTCTCATAGTTACAGTCTGCATTGTTCCTATCCTTTCGTTCTAATCAAATTTCAGCAATAAAAAAGAAGTGCAGTACGATCCGTGCTCTTGATCTTAGAGCAGGATGTCGGACAGGCACTTCCTTCATCGCCGATAAGATAACACATCAAAAAACGATGCGCAAGACCTTTTTTCAAATTTCTCAGAATCTGCAAAGCCTTGTATTTACAAGGTTTCCGGGCCCTATATTAATAATATTTTGAAGATGCTTATACCTTCAGATTTCCTTTTCGGATATTCTCCTGAACGATCTGATCCGTGATCTCGTAAATCTTCTCAGAGCCGAGCCTCGTCTTGGACTGGCGGCCGTAGACCTGCTTTGAAGTCACGCCGTGCTCCTTCCAGTCGCCGCCTTCGTTGCTGTTGTTCAGAATGAGCGGCTGGAAATTATCCATTGAGTGAGCGAACTTCGCTTCGGGTGTCTCGTATTTCTCGAATTCGTCGAAAAGGCTTATCAGTTCGTTCTTCTGATCTTCGGGAAGCAAAGAGAATATCCTCTCCTTGGCCTTATCCTCGCGCTCTTTCTGCGTCGCAAGACCTTCGCTGTCGTAAGCATATGTGTCACCGGCATCTATCTCGACGATATCGTGGATCAGGCACATCAGCATGACCTTTGTTATGTCGACTTCCTCATTGGCATACTCGCGGAGCAGGTAGGCCATTATGGCCATGTGCCATGCATGCTCTGCGTCATTCTCATTCCTGCCGTGTCCCGACAGATGCGTCTGGCGCATGATGTTCTTCTCTTTATCTATCTCAAGCGAGAAAGCTATCTGCTTTGCAAGTCTCTCGTCCATTCTATGTCCTCTCTGATCTTAAACTTTAGTGTCCGGTAACGTGAACCTGACCGTTGTTCCCTCACCAAGCCTGCTCTGAATGTCCAGACTTGAATCATGGAGCTTAACGATCCTGTCGCACAGCGCGAGGCCTATGCCGGCGCCGTGGGCTTTTCTGGATCTCGATTTATCGACCATATAGAAGGCTTCGGTGACTTTCTTCAAGTCCTCTTCAGGGATCCCGATGCCGTAATCTCTGACACTGAATGTGTAGCCTTCGCCGATAACTTTGCCGGACACCTCTATGCGGTCCGTATTTGATTTTAACGCATTGTCTATAAGGTTCGTCAACACGGTCTTTATCAGATCGTACTCGATGTTGATGTAAGCGCTGTCGCAGTCGTATGTGATGGTAACATCTTTTTCTGCCTGCTTATATACATGCTTCAGGTCATCGAAAAGTTCCTCCGAAGGAATGCTCTCCCTGGTGATATTGGTGCTGTCCGCGGCGATCAGGTTCAGGAGATTGAAGGATAGCTTCTCAAGCCTTAGGCCTTCGTTCAGGATGTAGCCCGCAGCTTCCCTGATCTCTTCATTGCCTTTATTGCTGTGGGCGATCATGTCGGCATAGCCCACGATGCTGGTCATGGGTGTCTTCATCTCATGAGAGAAGGCCGCGATAAAATCGTCTCTTTTCCTTACCGAATCTTCAAGTTCGGAGATCTTCTCCTCAATGGTATCGGCCATCTTGTTGTAAGATGCGGCCATGTCGGCGAACTCGTCTTTTGAATTGACCGTTATACGCTTTTTGTAGTCGCCTGAAGCCATGGCTTCGCTTGTTTTCCTGACATGCTCTGCTTTGGCCGTGACCGATCTTGAGAACACATATGCTATGACCATGCTTAATGCCAGTGAAGCAAGAAGGATGATGATAAAGCTGTTCCTTAAGCTCTCTGAGCTTTTGTAAACATCGGTCACGTCTTTTACGGTCTGAAGGATATACTGACTGTCTCCTGCCTTGATCATGCCGGTATAGACGATTATCCTTTTGCCGTCTGATTCCAGGCTCCTGTATTGGTTATTTGCCGCACCGTCCAGATATTCCTCAGGTATTTCATAAGAGATCCCTTCAATTACAGGTTCCAAGCCTTCCGTATAGAGATTGATGTGATCGGGATCAGTTCTGTCGGCATACTGCGCCGCAAGGATTATGGCGCTCTTCTGATCGAGATTTGCACTGAGGATATCGTAGTTTTGCGAGATTATGAGACTGCTTGCCTGAAAATCCTCCAGGCCGTTATCTATCCTGAGATCCAGATTCTTCTTGAATCCGGCAAACAGGATGAAATATCCGAAGACAAGAAGCGTTGCTGCAATGACGCCGGATATTCCCAGGAAAAGCTTTGCGGACAGTCTCATCAGCTTATTACATCCATTCTGTAGCCGATGCCGTGGACCGTCCGGATGAGGCCGTCGTAGCCGAGCTTTTTTCGAAGACTGCTGACATGATTATCGATGGTCCTGGTATCACCCATCACGGGTTCATTCCAGACCATCTCGTAAAGATTGCTCCTTGAGATCGCAATGTTCTTATTCCTGATGAAGGTCTCGAGCAGATCGAATTCCTTGGTGGTCAGTGTAATCTGCTCGCCTGCTTTTGTCACCGTTCTTGAATCAAGATTAACTTCGATATCAAGGTAATTGAAGACCTTCTCTGTATGTGAAGTCCTTCTTAAAAGGGCTTCGACTCTTGCTAAGAGTTCGCCTATCTGGAAGGGCTTTCCGATATAATCGTCAGCACCCATCTTAAGGCCGCGGATCTTATCGCCGGTCTGGTTCATTGCGGAAATAACGATCACCGGCGTTTTCGAAGGCTTGATATACTCGATGAGCTCAAAACCGCTCGTGCCGGGAAGCATCAGATCGAGTAACACAAGATCCCAACTCCCGGAGTCGAACATCTGCTCTCCGATAAGTCCGTCTGATGCGATCTCACAGGAATAACCTTCCCTCGTGAGGGCTGACTTTATCAGGTTGGAAATAGCAGCGTCGTCTTCGATTATCAGGATCTTGTGCATTTCTATTCCTTTATCTCCTTAAGTAAATCAGCCAACTGTATCAGAAGGATCTATCTTGATGATATAAGCCATTATACCTGTAGAGGGGTCATATTCAATCTCGATATCGCTCATTTCCCTGCCTGTGATATTGACCTGATAGATGCCGTCTTTTTTGGTAACCGTATAATCGTATTTCTTCGAAACTTCAATGATCGCTCTTCTGCTCAATGCATACATATACGCCTGGAAAAGCTCATCCGTTACCTTGACCACAAAACCTGTGGTGGCCAGATTCTCGCTAAAGCTGGCGATATGGTATCCGTTGTTAAAGAAGATATTTCCTACAAGGCGCTCACCGTTATAGGTAATACAATTCTCACCGACAACGCTCGTTATGTTGTATCCGTTCTTAACATAAGGTGCCAGAGCCTTCTGAAGCTCCTGATCTTTTACGGCAATAATATCGATCCCGGTCTCGATGTAACCGGATGTCTCGTCGAACCTGACATCCTTAAATCCTGCAAGCTTCTTACTCTCAGGCGAGAGGCTGTCGTAAAAATCCTTCTCGTTGCTCCAGGTGATCAGATCGTTTCCGCCCATCTGCGGTTCGCAGAGCTGATCCAGCATAACCAATTGTTCACGGGACAAAGCCTCGTATTTGTTAAAGAGTGATTCCTTATTGCGGCTGACCTTAACGCTGCTGTCGTTGTCGTTTTTGCCCTGATCTGCTGTTGTTCCCGTGCTTGTACCGCCGGAACTTTCCATCGTCACTTCCGGCGTCGTCTCGGTACCTTCGAACGTCCCGGATACTTCATTGTCACACGCGGTCACGACAAAGCTTGTAAAAAGCATTGCTGCCGCCGTAAGTCCTGCTGCGATTCTCTTTGTAAGTGCCATATTATTCCTCCATATCGCCATATTTGTTTGCGCTGATTGATTGTTGGTCGCCGCCGGCCTGCATGCTGTTTGTTTACCGCCGCGGTTTGCTTGCACCCTGATAGTACACCTGTGTTGTAATGCAATCCTACGGTAAATGTACAGGAATTGTAAAATCTTTCGCGTGCTGTAAATCTGTCGCGTGCGGATGGCAAACAGTATTTGCTGATATGCGGTATGCGCGCGAAAAACTGTCTCAAAATAAAAACAGTTGCCCCGTGTTTTTTATAACTAACGCTCAGTTAAGGATTTGTTGCCTTCTAGGCGGACAAAAAGAGCAACACAGAGAGCAACATTGCCAATGTTGCCTTATTTGTTGCCTTCTAAGCGGACAGCAAGAGCAACATTTAGAGCAACAATTCTTAACTGACAGAACTAGCCGGGACTAACAGTCCAAGAACTCGAAAAAAAGTAAAACAGAGGCTGCCCTATTAGAGCAGCCCCGTTATTTTCAGCTTTTGATTTAGTCAGAACCTGACTATGAGAGTATCAGACAAGCTTGTTTCCGCAGTTCGTACAGATGCCGGCCTTGCCGATAGTTACTGTCGCTCCGCACATCTGACAGACAACCTGAGATCCTATAGCAGGCACAGGAGGCACCGGAGCAGCCTGAGGCATCTGCTGGAATCCCGGCTGCATCGGAACTTGCTGGAATCCGGGCTGCATCGGCATCTGCTGGATCGGGACAACGCCGCTGCCACTCGGGTCATTCGGATCTAAAGGCCTTGCAGCGCCCATTGCGCCCATACCCATGGCGCCCATTGCGCCCGCACCCATGGTACCCATGGCACCCATTCTAAGTGCACCCATCTGTATAGCGAGTCCTTCCGCGGTGATCCGCTGCGTCAGCATTTGATACCGCTGTTCATCGTCCAGAA
>JAEEGI010002338.1_pt1 | contig 46803 bp, 30 predicted proteins | sample 8958751 | NCBI WGS metagenome assembly JAEEGI01 (sample SAMN16246545, study PRJNA631951) | gut metagenome | biome: gut microbiome; feature: rumen; material: KS-attached | host: Bos | place: Iran: Karaj | collected 2018-10
GGTACCATTCCTGATACACAGGGACATAATATATATTTACCTTCAAAAGTTTGCTTCCTGCCTAACGGTTATATGGCTGTGGTTGCAGATATAGAAGGGAAAAAAGCGGTATTTTATGATTTTTCTACCAATCGTATTTTATGTGCAATACATACTAATGATTCTGTGGACGATTTGGCGGTTTCAAGGGATGGAAGATATCTTGCTGTTGTTTCCGGTGGATTTGCTGATGTTTGGGAGATTATGTATATGTTCAGATATTCTCCCTTTGATTCATCTTCGGAAATTTCTTTTGTGAATGAACCGACAGAAGAAAGGTTATTCCTTGGAGCATGTGCACATGTACTTAGAGAAGCCAACCCGGAAAAAACTCCCGATGAACTTCTTCCGGAATATATCAAAGAACTCCAGGACAGAGGAAGAGGCAATATTCCTGAAAATGTAGCTCTGGAAATTCTTTCCAAATCATAAAGAGCATTAATATACAGGAATTTGATGATGGAGATATTGTATGGCAACAAGTGAATTAAACAATCTAATGGAGCAGGCTTTAAAGGATCGTTCATTTGATTTTTACGAAACGGGTTATTGTCCCGCAGGGATCCGTATATTTATGCCGAAATCCCGGGGTTTTCTAAGGGAAAGTTTTTCTATCGTGAAGGTTTTTTCAGAATTATATGTCAGAATGATTTTTTGCTATTGTAAAAATGGAGGATAATTTATGCAGATGATTTTACGAAATCCAATCGGTGTCTGGTTTTCTGAACTGAAGGATAACTGGGAAGAAGTGGATTTCATTAATCTCAGTTTTTATAAAGGACAGCAGTTCAAGGATAGGTATCGATATTATGGCAATTTCCCGGACGGCAGTCAATATGGTGCAGTTTACAATCCCGCGCATGAACCATGGCCGGAGAGTATTGGGATACTTATTGTGGATGAAAAAGGGGAGTATAAAAGCGGAACAGGCGCAGAAGGATGGTCCTATTATTGGCGAGATTTACATTGGCCGACTGCAATCGTGGCTTCACCCAGTGGAAGATGTTTAGTCTGGCTTATTGAAGGAAAACTATGGGAATGGCATATGGATAAAGATGGTTTCTTCTTGCCGGATAATGAGGAAAGCCTCACAGAAGTGCTTTGTGAAAGAAAGGTTCTGGACGCCGTTATGCACCCGGATGGAATACTGGAAATCAAATTTGTGTTTGGAGAAAATATAGGCTATTTTTGTGATGCAAGGGCTGTTCTTGATAAGACTGAGAATGGATGGGAATCATTAGAGGAGGAATTCTACAAGTTTTCCCCGAAATATCGGGATTTTGACCCATCGGTCACACCGATTCCCTCATCACTGGTTGTAACAATCAGTGATGAACAGTATTGGGGTGATTTATCCGGATACGGAATTAGTAGAGTTCGTTTTGCATCAGGACTTAAAAAGATTGAAGGAGAACTGCTTTCGGATAATCCCGAATTGGATTATGTGGTCATACCGCCTCATATAGAATATGTTGATTGGTGGGCCTTTGCCAGATGTAGTGGACTTAAACATCTGGTTATTGAAGGGGATTTGTCCCGCGTGGCAAATTGGGATAAGGATGCATTTGAAGGATGTCCGTGTGAGGATTATTATCTGATGATTAGGAATGGTAATGCAAGTTCGGATTGAGATAAAGTTCTGCGACATATCAGAAAGGGAATAAGGAGGAGCAAATGTATTATATAGCAGATTTAGAAAGTGGAATAAAAGAGTTTAGTTCATTATTATACAACAATCATTTTAATGCAGACCCAAGATATAATTATGCATGGAAGAATCCTGTATTGGCCATGCTAAATAATGGCATTGTTTTAGATGATGAGCAGGAAATACTTGTGGATGAAAAGGATGGCATAGCTTATGTCTGGGAGTGTACACATAGCGCACTTCGAAAAATGCTTGAGGAAAAATCATTGACCATTTATGAGGTTGATGACAGCAGATTTTTGGATAATCTTACCGGTTGGGAATCTCAATCGATTTGTACAGATGATGTATCAGTCGTTCATGAAGAGTATATTGATAATCTCTATGAAAAACTTCTGGAGTATGAAAAAGATAGTTTGTGCAAGATTAATTATTATTCAGAGAATGAGACTTTCCGTAAAGAACTGGATTATGCAGCCGAACATATTGCTGAGAGGGATGAAAAACCTATATTAGTTATTGAAAACGGTGTGCTTGTTAGGCTGGATGAATATGATGGTTATGAAGAGATTATTATTCCTGATGGTGTAGAGAGTATCGGGTGGAGAGCATTTTATGAAAGATGGGTTACTAAAGTAGTAATTCCGAACAGTGTTAAAACTATTGAGGCGGAGGCGTTTTTAGAATGTAGCGTAAGTGAAGTGATCATACCTGACAGCGTAATGTTTATAGGAGAATGGGCCTTTGGTGATTGCGAAAATATTAAAGAAATAACTATTCCTGACAGTGTTAAGAAAATAGAGCCATGGGCTATCGGATTCTATCATGATAGATTTTATATAGAGCAACCATATAATCATTTGATAGTTGTTCATGGGAAATCCGGAAGTGAAGCTGAAAACTATGTTAAGACATACGGTGGGCATAGTAACCAGGATTTAAGATTTGAAGAAATAATGTGATAAGTTTTTCTGCAACTTTTCCGAGAAAATATTTTAACTTTTCAATGTATACTCCGGTTATAAAAGGAGGTACAAATTATGAAAAGAAAAATGTTTAGAAAAGTTGAAGTATTTTTTTAATTTCTTTAATGATTCCTTTTTTGAATGGATGTGCAAATACTTCTCCAAACGGAGATAATAAAGAATCTCAGAAAACAGTTTTAGAAGAAAGTGTTAATACGGATGAAGCAGAGAATACAGAAGTAATATCCAATATCGAAAACAAGGAATTGTTTATAGAAACAACTAACGAAGAAGAATTTAATCCATATACGGAAGCGAAAAAAGATGCCTTATACGCATTGTATAATGAGACGAACAGCATTCGAGAGGATTTATATGTATATAAAGATTTTGGACTTTCGGATAATCATTTTACCCAAAAGGCAAAAATGGCAGGAAAGGATGACTGGCTTGTAAAAAACATGAATGAAAACTGGCAGGAAGATCCTTATTCCGGAACCAGTTGCATACGCTGCAGACAAACAACCGTAGAGGGTGACTGGGGTGGATGGCTGTTTTTAAACGGTTATCTTCCTGCAGGAAGCAGTATTCCGAGACTGAATGACGGCACTATGGACAATCAGGGATTGGATCTTACAGGCGCTGATGAACTTTGCTTTTATGCTAAAGGTGAAAATGGAGGAGAGAGAGTAGAGTTTTTCACATGTGGCTTCGGTTATGACGGAGAAACCGGCAAGCAGATGGTCAACTACCCCGACAGCTGTAAGAAATGTTCCACCGGATGGATAACACTTACTGACGAATGGGAGGAATACAGCATTCCTTTGGGAAACTCGGATTTAAGTTATATTGTCTGTGGATTCGGATATGTTATGAATGACAGATTGGGATATACGGACAGTGTTTTTTATCTTGATGAAATTCGTTTTACCGGATATATCGAAATGGCTGAAGAAAGCCCTGTAATGCTCAGATCTTATGATACTGAGAACATATATATTCAGAATGCGGCATTCTCATATGATAATGCTCTGGTAGCGATGGCATATATTTCTGAAGGAATGCAGGATGAAGCAAAAGATATTTTGGACGCATTTGTATATGCAATAAAAAACGACAGAAAATACATAATGAACAGGACTGATGTTAATCAACTTGACTCGTTGAGAGTTCGAAATGCATATGCTGCAGGAATTGTAACTTCCACACCCGGATGGGAAAGCGGTGTATCGCTTCCTGGCTGGTACGATAATAATGCAGGAGAATGGTATGAAGACAGATATCAGGTTGGAAGCAATGTCGGAAACACATCATATGTGGCTTTAGCACTTTTACAGTATTACAACGCATATGGCGATGAAGAATATCTGGAAACAGCACAAAAGATTATGAACTGGGTTATTGAAAACTGCTCCGATGATACCTGTGGATTTACTGCAGGATTTGATGGCTGGGAAGAAGGAAATTCGCCGGTTGTTTATCCTTTTACGTATAAATCAATAGAACATAATATTGACGCTTACGCGGCTTTTTCGGAATTATACATATTAACGAACGAAACGAAGTATAAAGATGCGGCACAAAATGCATTGGATTTCATAAAATCCATGTATGACGAGGATTTGGGACTGTTTTATACTGGTACAGGCAATGATGGTGTAACTCCCAATAAAAGCGTGATAGTACTTGATGCTCAGGTCTGGTGTGCAATGGCTTTGGGAGATGAATTTGAACCATACCAAAAATCTTTGGAAACCGTTGAGAAAATGAAGACAGCCGAAGGCACCTATCCTTTCTGCCTTGAGAACAAGAACGGAGGATGGTGGTCTGAAGGTACGGCATATACTGCTCTTATGTACCGTCAGATCGGTGATAACGAAAAATACGAAGAAGCTATGAATGCACTTGTTTCAGTACAGGATGGCGGAGGTATGTTCCATGCGGCAACAGTGGATAATCTTTCCACAGGAATGGATTTATTTACCGGAGAAGCATGGATATATACCACAGATTTGCATATAGCACCTACAGCCTGGTTCATCATGGCTTCCAACGATTTTAATCCGTACAGCTTCGAATAAACAAATCATGCAGATATATTAAAAAAGATAAAAAAGGGGAATTTCAAATGGGCTCTTTTGATGGCAAAAATCCGGACGACATTATCAGTTCTTTTTTAAACGAAAAAATATGTCGAGACTGTAAAAAACCTTTTATTCCTGTTTCAATCGAGGATGATTTATGCGATGAATGCAAGAAAAAAAGAGAAGATGTTCTTGGAGATATATTGGGAAGTCTTTTTGGTGGCATAAAACCCAAGGAAAACGTGACTGTGTTTGAAGCAGATGACGCAACTGTTTTTGAAGGAACAGTGACTGGTCCGGTAAAAGAAAAATCCTCCAATATCGATTTTAATAAAGGCAGTATGCTGCTAGATACATATCGTATAGATACAAACCCCATTCAAGGAGGAATGGGGTCTGTTTGGCGTGTTCGACACATGAACTGGGATGTTGATTTGGCGATGAAGCGTCCTAAGAAAGAATACTTTGTGACTGAAAATCAAAAAGAATCTTTTATGAGAGAATGCAAATCATGGATTAATTTAGGACTTCATCCGAATATTGTTTCATGTTACTACGTGCGTGAAATAGACGGTGTTCCGACTATCTTTTCAGAGTGGATGGAAAACGGAGATTTGGAAAGTCATATTCAAGACGAAAGCCTGTATGAAGGAAGTGAGGAAGAAGTTCAGAAAAGACTTCTTGATATTGCAATTCAGTTTGCCAGAGGACTTCATTACGCACATGAAAGAGGGTTAATTCAGCAGGATGTAAAACCCGGAAATCTCCTGCTTACCAAGGATTGGGAGGCGAAGGTAAGTGATTTTGGATTGGCAAACGCTTGCTCTGCATTAACGATATTGGAAGGTGAATGGACTGTAAGAGAAGATAATCCTGGGGCAACCATGTTTACTCCATCAGGCGGAAAATCTCCGGCATACTGCTCACCCGAACAGTTGGGAGCGCAGTTGCTTACTCGCCGAACAGATATTTACAGTTGGGCAGTAAGTATGCTTGAAATGTATCTGGGATGCAGACCATGGGCTCATGGCAGTGAAGCCACAGGACCGATGGTGGGTTTGGCTTGTGAAGAATACTTTGAAATGTGCCGTGTAAAAGTTCCGGAAAAACTAAAAGGACTCCTTATAAAAAGCTTGGCGCAGAATCCGAACGGCAGATATCATGATTTTGCAGAAATTGAAAATGAATTAAAAGATATTTTTCTAAACGAAATTGGGATGGAATATCCTCGTTTAAAAATGGATGATTGTTTAGATAATGCTGCCGGTTTAAACAACAGGGGCATTTCAATGCTTGATATGGGAAAAGAGACTGAAGCGATTAATTTGCTGGAGTCAAGTGCCAATCAGCGTCATCTTGACGGTACTTTAAATCTGGCACTTTACAGATGGCGTCAAGGGTTATGTACTGATAAGGATATAATAAAAACTATTGATGAATTAATTCAGATACGACCGGAACAAAAAGAGGAATTAATTGAATATAAAAAACAAGTTTTGATTGAGGGAAATGGAAAAGAGGAAGTTCCTTCCTTTAAAAGTGTAGTTCCAGCTGGATATTACGGATGCAGATCCGGAGGGGCAGTAATTCGGGGAAAACGAATAATAATGATTGTTCGTAAGCGTTGGACAGATGGAAATATATATAATTATGTTTGCCATTTTGATATTGAAACGGGAAAACTCTTGGAACAGTATCCATCGGATTATGATAAACCGGGAATTGGTTTTAATGGGTGGGAAAACAATTCCTGGCTAAACGCGGAAGGCAACATAATGTTTGTTACCTCAAGATATAAAGAAAATGAGGGAGTATTTGATGTAATAAATCAAAAAAAGATTTTTGATAATCCCCTGTCTTTTAAAGTAGGCGATTTTGGGAAATGGTTAATTCGCTCAATTAATCCCTATGATTTTTATGCGGAAAAAGGGAAAGTTGCAGAGATTTATGATGATGGAATTCCTTTAGTAGGAAAAAAGAACGATGGCATGCGTATATTTGAATTTGTAAACAGCTATTCTTTGAAAAAATGCGTGCGAATTGTTGCCGACAGATTGCGTTGGCTTTCCCAAGATAATTTTTTGATAGAAACAAAAAAAGGCGAAATATATATTTATAATGCAGACTTAGGACAGATTACAATTCTTTTTAAAATAGGGAAAAAAGAAGGTATAAATGTATTAAAAAATACTGACAAAAAAATAAATTTGATTCCGGATGATAATTTTATTGAGGTATTTAATTATGCTCCGGATTGTTTTGCAATGAAAATCAGCGGACGTTGTTTTACCATACCGGAATTGAAGGAAGTATGCATTCCGGATTGGAAAGAGCGTTTCGAAATAATTAATCCACGAATAGTAAAAAAGAGAGAAAATGATAATTCGTTATTAATAATTGAAGCCATTAACAAAAGAGTCTTATCTACTGTTGATATTCCCGATTTACCGCATGATGACGGCTATTCTCCGAAAGATACAATTCTTTGCGATTATTCAAGCAATTATTGTGTGAAATATTTACAGGGATATCAAATTGCATGGGCTTTTCTAAAAGTGAATTTTTGCCCCCAAGATCTTCCAAATCAAATTAAATATCGTATTTCCGTTCCAATTACTACGGATGAATCATTAAGCCAAAAAAAGGAAGAGGATAAATTACTATCAAAGTTTATAGAAGCACTAACTGCAGATAACGTTAAACAGATAGTAGAAATCTATTGCAAATCAGCGGAAGATGAGAAAATATCTGCAGATACTTTGCGCAAAATGAATAGGGCTCTTTCTAAAAGATGTACAAAAAGAAATTTGAAAAAAGTTATTAGGGATTCTTCCGGACTCATTCAATCAAATGAGAAAAAGGAAATACAGGATAATGTTCCAAGTGGGGCAGTATTTTCTCCGAATCGGGATTTTTATGTATATTATGAAGATAGCTTGATTAAGAGAGGAGAATTTGCTTCCGGTCACATCACTGCACAGTTCAAAGATAGTCGTTTGCCCGATGTAAGGTTTCATTGCAGGATTGACAGTTTATGTATAGGATATAAAAACGAAATATACGTTTCATACAAATGTGATTTGGATAATAGTTATTCGGATTACAAAATTATCTGCTTTGATCCGTATTTATCGGAGAATCAAACGATTTTAGAAATTAATACCAATGAGGAATTTAATAAAATAATTCTTTTGGGAATTACAGAAGATGATAGTTGCCTTGTTATGGCTTTTGCTAAGAATAAAAGTTGGGAGCAGTCTCGCTTAATGTCAATCGGGGTAATGGATTTAAATCAAAGAAAAATAATCAGAAACTGTTCGATTCAGGATATGGCAGTATTTGCAAAAGATACATCTTTTTTCTTGGAACCTTCGTGTTGCTTATTGAGAGCAGAGGATATAAATATTGAATTATTATGGGATTATGAACCTGTTGCACTTCATAAAATGGTTATTTCCGGGAAAAATCCAAACAGTGATATGTTAATCATGTATAAAACGGATCTCGAGAAGTATTATGGTGAAAACGCGGAAAATGATGTTGTAATACCTGAGAACATTACGAAAATAAGTTACAGAGCATTTGAAGGGTGCGAATCGATTCGGTCAATAACTCTTCCGGAGGGCTTAATAACGATTGACACAGGTGCATTTAAGGATAGTAAAAATCTTCAAGAGGTAACCATCCTGTCACATAAATTGAAATATATAGGACAGGAAGCATTTATGGGATGTTCTTCGTTAACCGATTTTTTTATGGTAGAAAATGAATTGACCTCTTTGGATAGAAATTTGTTTAATGGATGTGAAAGTTTGAAAGAATTCTCTGTGCCGGAAGGCGTAAGAGAAATAAGTCGAGGTGCTTTCTGCCACTCAGGGTTAAGAACAATACAGTTACCTTCTTCGCTGAAAATAATAGAAACAAGTGCATTTGAATCAACTCTTTTAACGGAAATATCGCTTCCTGACAAAGTGGATACACTTTGTTATTCTTTTGCTTATTGTGGACTTTTAGAATGTATATATAATAACGGAAGCATTCAAACGGTTGATGAATGGGCATTTGAAGGCTGCAGTAACCTCAAAATGGTTCAGGTCGCAAAGGGTGCAAAAGTGAGAGTGGCCTATTTTGAGCTTGATTCGGAAGGAAAAAAGAAGATTCGACATAAGACAATTAAAATAAACAAACCGACTAGTTTGAAAAATCACCCCAATTGGGGTCTTGTTAAAGAAAAAGATGTGTCGGATGAATGTGTATTGTTTATTCCTGTTTTAAAAGAAGATGAAAAATAGAAAAATGATTTTAAACGTTGCCCCAATAGGTTTTATTAAAACTGCAACTTTTTTTGCAAAGCACTTTTCAGGAATGATATATACTCCAATTATAAAAAGGAGGTGCATATTATGTTCTCTGAAGTGCAAAACAAAGGTATAGGAGTTCCTTTTTCCAAGAGAGAGGATGAATGGGAGTTTAGAATACTTTTTTTAAAAGCGTGGGATGGCCAATACTATAAAAAAACATATCGATATTACGGAAAATTACCTGACGGTAACAATTATGGCTGTATCTCTTTATGGGATAAGTATTCCGAAGAGAAAGAAGTCTATATGGTTATAGTGAATCCTTTTGGAGAAATAGAATCACAGCAATGTATTTTTGACTGGCCGTCTAAACTTACTGCTGCTCCTGACGGAAGCTGTATTGTTTGGTTTACGAAAGAAAAAAGGCTGTTGCTGGTAAGTAAAGTCGAAATTGAAGAAGATCTTTATTGGTGTCTCCTGAGTCTGGATTATCGGTTTGATTATCGTGAGATTCGGGATGTTATAATTGACAAAAACAGTTTCATGCATGTGCTTTTTACGGATGGTTCGATAGCCGGTTACTGTTGCAAAGCTAATGCAGTACTAAGTCCGTGGGAGAATGGCTGTATTCCGAGTAAGCAATATATTCCATGGGATAAGGAATGGGTTCCGTCCAATCAGGAAGAAACTGAAAGATTTATTGATGCGTTGGAAGATGGTTCATTGGATGAAATACCCGAATCGGTTGTATTTATTCCGAATATAGAGAACAAATAGTTCTTTAAATCAGAGGGGAAAAGATGGATAAAAAAATCAAAAAAAGGGCAGAATTAATATGGAGAAACTATGATTCTTTAAACAGTGAGAAAAAAGAGACAATAATAAATCATAAACTTGAATTTTATGTTTCCGGGTCGGGTTATGGTCAGGAAATGAAACTTATAATTGATAAAAAAGACAGGTTTCAATTTGGCGGCGGGATTCTTGGCCCGGAGGGATTTCATTTTGCAAATGATTTAAACAATATGAAAGAATTTGATGCTTTGGATATAGGATGGGTTTACGAACCGGGAGAATACAATATTTTTTTTACAAGAAGAAAAGATTTGATTTATTTCTGCCCGAAAGATAGTAAAAAAGGATATTTTATGAAGTATTCATATTTTATGGAATGCATCTGGGAAGGATTGAAAAAACCGGAGGAAGAATTTTATGAACGCTGAAACCATATATGAAGGAAATGAAACTATATTAGAAGATAACGAAACGAAATTCGAAGAAAATAAAACGGTGCTTGAAAGCAACGAAACTGCCTTAGAAGATGGCGAAACGATGCTTGAAGAGGAAATTTCCATTGTCAGGGGATTTGAAGAAAAAGTTCTTGACAGTGATTTTGAGCCCGGAAGCGTTATTCTGAATACATATCGTATAGATTCTGATGCATTTAAGGGCGGAATGGGTTCGGTTTGGAGAGTAAAACACTTAGGCTGGAATGTTGATCTGGCAGTCAAAAGACCTAAGCCGTCATTGTTTGTTTCCAAACAGCAAAAAGATAACTTTATAGAGGAATGTAAAAGCTGGATTAATCTGGGTCTGCACCCTAACATTGTTTCCTGTTATTATGTCAGATCTCTCGGCGAAGTTCCCACTATCTTTTCCGAATGGATGGATAACGGAAGTCTGGAAAGCTGTATTAAGGATGAGAGTCTTTATGACGGAACTGATGAGGAGATTCAAGAGAGATTGTTGGATATAGCAATTCAATTCGGCAGAGGTTTGGAATATGCTCATAAAAACAACCTGATACATCAGGATGTTAAACCGGACAATCTTCTTTTAACCAATAACTGGGATGCGAAAGTAAGCGACTTCGGTCTTGCAAAAGCAAGATCGTTTATGAATAACGTAGCTAATTATTCCAATCAGTCTGACAATGCCACTCAGATGTCACCTTCGGGCGGACGTACTCCGGCATATTGTTCTCCGGAACAAGCACAGTCACTTCCGCTTACTATTCGTACGGATATTTTCAGCTGGGCTGTCAGTGTACTTGAAATGTATATGGGCAGTAAACCTTGGGCACACGGAAACGAATTGACGGGTCCTATGGTCAGCGTGGCTTGCGAAGATTATTTTGATATGTGTCGCGTGACCATGCCTCAGGATTTGCGTACTTTGCTTAAGCAATGTCTTCAAACAAATCAGGAAGATCGACCTCATGATTTTGAAACAATAGAGAGGCAGCTTAAGGAAATATATCAAAATGTAACAGGAAAAGAATATACCCGTGCAGTCCCTAAAACGGTTGGTGATAATGCAGAGAGTATGAACAATCTTGCGCTCAGTTATCTGGATTTGGGAATGATAGAGGAAGCCAAAAAGACATTGAATAAAGCAGCAAAGGGTACTTGGAATGGACCTAATTTGGCTGAATATAATTCATGGCTTTTAAATAACTTCATCGGGGTAAAACATAATATTGATGATAATCCTGCATGGCTTCTTGCCGAAGCGGCAGTTGGCAATAAAGATGCGGTTGAATCATTCTTATTGTTACATGATGAAAAATATCCGGAGATAATAGCTCCTTATATTTCTGAGATAAAGGATAAAGTATTGTATTCAGAAATTGAGGAACAAGAGCCAATCCGTTTCAGTGCAAAAGCAGGATGGTTATATCCTAACGGATCTAGCATGCTGCAGGTAAATATCGAGGGAAGATTACTAAAGACAAATACAAAAGGAGAAGTAATACAGGAATTTGAAAAATCTCCCGAGGGAGAAATTTTAAATCCTTTGTTTGTGTGTGCAAGCAGTGATGAGCAGTATATATATGTTGTGAACAGATGTCGCAGATTTGAAAAGGATCCGGTTAAACGTGTTTCAAAAGAGGTTGATGGAAACTACAACCTTCATATTTGGAATAGATACGGTGGATATTATAAAACATTAACCGGACCGGTATTTAAGACCGGGACTTCACCTGCATCAGTAGGAAACATTCAAAAAGACCGGTATCTTATCTGTGAAGGAGATAAACTGAACTGGTTTTGGGATTTAAAAATGGAAAAATGTTTTACATTTGATGCGTGGGGGAAAAATGAAAAAAATGAAGACGTTTTTCTTTTCACAGACATAAACAGTGATAAGATATATCTTTCTAATGCCGATAATGTGACAAGAAATAGGGTTGATTCTACCTCAAAAAATTATGCAACAGGAGTAAAAAAAGAATCAAGACTTAAAATTCATAATGCTGAATATGCAAAAGAATGCGGATATGACATTCTTGAAGAGGCGCCTTCTTTTGGAAAAATAGAAAGAACTGAAAGCCCCAGAATGGACGGACTCGATAGAATCATGCGTCATCATGCTGTCAGCTATGCTAATGAGGCATGGACCGAGGTTGTATTCCAAAGAGATGCTATTCCCAAAGGGGGTGCATGGCATGAAGAAAAAAGATGCAGTCAGTCGAATCATGGCAGAAAAAGAAGCTTAAAGATGCGCGGGGTGATTACGGAATCGGACGGTTTTGTTCTTTGGGAATGCGAGGGAAAACAAATAAGCGCAGATAAAAACATTCAATTAATACTCGTTTGTACCAATAATGATATATGTACTCATAATGAGTTATTGCTTTATAACTTTATTGTGACTCCGAAGCGTTTTAGAGCTCCTTATCTAATCAGTAAAGTACGCTCCGTAGAGGAATATGTGGAAGAACTGGATCAGTTTTCTGTTTTTGAACAGGAAATGGAACAAAAAATTCAAAACAGAGATGTAAAAGGAGCAATGGAAGTTTTGAAGCTTGCCAGAACATATAAGGATAAAGGATATGTGATAAGAATTGCTGCATTAAGTGCGCGTATAGGCGAAATAGGGGTTCCTGTCAAATTGAACAGTTGCGTTTGTTTAACGAAAACAGGGGAATTTGCATCAGAGATGAAATTTAAGAATCATCTTAAGGGGGGAGGCAGACTTACCCAAACATTTTATAATAGCTCATATAGTCTGAATTATAATTATACAAATCGTCCTGTTATTGGAAATGTATCGGATTTTCCCTACATAGATTATGGTTATATGGTTGTTGGGAAAGATGGAATAGTAAATAATCGTAGAGCACCTTTAAATCTAAAAAAATATCGTTTGGGAAGCAAAGATTTGGAAACAGAGATTACAATGCCGGAAAATACAGATAATATCTTTGTTTTTAAAGATGAAAAAACTTTGATTACCGTATCTGATGACGATTTGAGACTTCCGATTAATCCGGAGTTTACAGTGGAAAGAGAACTTGTATATTGTGATTTGCCCAAAGGAATTCGGCAGTTTATGGACATCAATCACCGCAATACAATAGATGTGGTTAAGCGTTTGAAATTGTACAAGGTAGATTTGCAAACCAAGGAAATAACGGAAATAGGCAGGGGAATTGCAGAAAAAACTGATTCGGGAGAAAAAAACCGAGATTTCTTTATGGGTTCGATTAATTATTTAAACCTGCTTGAAATATATGTTGATCCGGAAAAACAGCAGAAAATGAGCAGGTATTATAAGATTAATCTACAAAATAGAAAAACCGGAGAAGTATATGAATCTTTTTTAGGCAGGAATGTTTGCGTAAGCGATGACGGTATGTATTTGGTTATTGGCGAAGATCTGCATGTTTTAGATTGGGATTGGGAATCGTCTGATGTGAAGCCTGAAAAACAGGCGGAACTAAAATATGATTTAATAGCCTACAGGAGGAAGTTGGAACTTGAATATAATGTTAATTTTATGTATGACGAGTATGGAAACAAAAACGCGGAACTTCCTAAACGCGAAAAGTCTAAAATAATTGTGGAGACAAATAAGCAGAACGAAATGCAAAAACAAGCAGAACTTCATAAAACAAAGGAGCATGGAAAACAACCTGAACCTGCCAAACAACCGAATAATGAAAAACAAGGTATATTTGGCAAATTATTTGGAAAAAAATGATTTAAAGTATTAAAGGATGTGATTTTATGACAGAATTGGTTTTTATAATAGAAAATGGGAACTTTGACGAAGTTTGAACAGGATGAGTAGACACGATTTGTGAAAATAATATTCCGGAATCAGGTGTTAGTCCTGACTCCAGAATAGTTCTTCCTTTCTAATGAATTTGCAGTAATAACTAAAAAAGGTATAGTAGTAACATATAATAAGCCAACAGATGGCTACGCTTATTATCTCAGAGAGAAGAAAGGAAAGGCTAGAAATGGTAAATCTAAATAAATATAAAGAAATGATGTGCCCTATATGTGGCAAGTTCAAATTTACTAATTGTTTTTTGACAGAGTGGAAATAATTATTTCGGACATAAATATATAAAATTGATTCGAGGAGAAAAAATGGGAAAGAAAAGAGTTATTTTTTCTTTGATTTTGAATATAATATGTGTTGTTACCTCTCTTGTTTATTCGGCTTTTGCCTTAAATTATTTCGGAAAAATGATATCCCTGGCGATAAGAGGCGGCGAATATGACTGGATGGATTTTATGGCTTTGCTGATTTTTATTCTTTTCCCGATTGCAGCGGCACTGGTCCTTCCGATTAGAAGCATTTCGCTAATAAATATCGCAGTCGCAATTTCCAAGATAAGAAAAGGCATCTTTGCAAAAGGAAATCTTATTGCAACCGGCGTATTGCAGAAGGTAGACGTATTGATTTCTTTATGCGGAATTGCGGGAGTGATCGTCTGGTTTATCTGCTTTTTGCTTGATGATTTTATAAGGGGCATACTGGGATCGAATTATTCCGATTATTATTGGACGGTATTCGGCTTTATAGCGCTTTTTTTCGCAATACCTTACATTGTAGCAGCCGTTTCGCATATTGTATCTTCCATAATGCTTTTTACCGTCAAAAAGAATGTTTGCTCTTTTGGCAAAAAACGGACATGTATCCGGAATTATTGACATCGACCGTATCGTAACAGAACAATCTTTACGAAAAACTTTGGGACGAATGGATTGAAAAATCCGAAGGGGATTGCGGGGAATGAGACGGTTTTTAAATAGATTCGAATGATTAAAACTAAACTGAAAGGAAGCATTAAAAGATGAACGCATTGATTATCAATTGCAGTCCCGTTCGTAACGGGGCAACAGCCGAAATAGTCCAAACGGCAGCGGAAATACTTTCGGCAAAATACCGTGTCAAAAGCATATGTATAGACGATTACGCATTTTCTTTTTGCAAAGGATGCAGGGCGTGTCACAACACCGCCAAATGTGTTTTAAGCGATGCGGATGTTATTCGAAAAATAATGGACGAATATGACGACGCGGATGTTATCGTGTCGGTTTCTCCGTCCTACTGGGCCGACATTCCGGGCCAATTTAAGGCTTTTATTGACAGATGTACGCCCTGGTGCAACACGCACGAGCCGCATGCCTCTGTAAAACCGGGCAAAAAAGGATATGTAATTGCCCTAAGAACGGGTCCCAATATGCCGGAGTGCGAGAGGATTATCTCAAGCCTTGAGCATTTTTGCGGACATCTTGAGATAGAATGCGTGGGACACCTCGGATTGACCGGTGTGGAATTCAGGGAAAACGTTGATTCCAAAAGGAATGAAATTATGGAATTTTGCGCGAAGATATAATAATATTCCAAAGAGTTACGAAGACGGATTGCAATATCAAAACAATCCGCAAAAAATACGAGAAAAGACAAAGGAAAAGACCATGAAAAAAATTATACCTGCATTTATTTTATTTCTTTTAATATGTGTCGGATGTACCGGTAAAAAGATTGATGATCCGAGCACGGATTTGAACACAAAGCCTCAGGCTGACCCTGTCAAAGACGGGACATATATCGTTGTTCCCGAAGATGACACAAATGACCAAAAGAATAAAGACAATACAAACAACGAGGCAAACGAAGAAAACGAAGGAGCCTTTGATTATTTTGAACTGTTAAATCCCGCTGATCATTTCGGTGAAGTTTATTATTTTGCGGGAATGGATGATGAATATACGGATTTGATCGATTCGGATTCAAACAAAAGGGAAATGACGGTTGATCTTGACAATGACGGAATCAATGAAGCGATAGTCTGCGTATATCAGAATATAAACAGCGTATGCAGCGAATTCGGAGTGCTGTATGTCGACGAAAACGTTTACGTGCTCTTCCCCGTGGAAGGACTGTATTTTATCTGCGAGGACAAATCCGTCAGAGAATTGGAAATTTCATCCGGGCAATATTTAATCGAATCGCAGTATTTACTTACCAAAGACAATATGTCATATCTGACGCTGAACGGTTATCTCGGAACGGATTCAATCGGAAGAATAATAACCGTGGTTGATGATGAACCCGTTATGCTCACAAAGGATTTGAATGACGCAGGGCATAAATTCTTTTCGGCCGAAGACGAGGTAATGTGGGTTTCGTACGATTACAATGCTTATGTTGTTCCCTCTTTCGGCGAGCCCGTAAAAGACGGCTCTTTTTACGGACTTTGTAAATTCCCCTATATTTACAAGATTGAAAATACAGACCTAAAATTAGTCGGGGCGAAGGAAATGAGCCTTGAAGAAGTAAATTCCCTTGCTTCTTTTGACGATTCCGTATATGACGAAGGGGCAAAGCTGCAGTTTATTTATCGGGAAAACGGCGAATTGTTCGTAAATATCGCAGTTTCGGAGATTCCGGGGGACGGAATGGACCCTGAAATTCGCTTCGAATGCGATATGTATCATCTTTCAAACGGCAAATGGATATACTACGGAAAAACCAACGGATTCATCAACGAGGATCCCATGAAAATGAACGAATGGGACCTTTTTTACAAAAAATTCGGCAATTAAAGTATAAAAAATAAAAGATGCCGGATTTTTAGCGCAAAAAACGGCATTTAACGGGTAAAAACGGTTGTTGACGCTCTAGCCGTTTGATAGAATCAAAGAAGAAATACCGATTTTGACAAAATTATTATTACGGGGTTACGAAAGGAAAAAAGATGAGACCTGACAAAAAGAATCACTCAAAAAACATACTGTCAAAAAAGTGTTTTACTTTGCTTTTATCGTTGTTAACGATATTTTCGCTTATTACGGGAAGTGCGTGCAATCCGACAAAAACCGTGACTTATTATCCCGAACCCGAAACCGGCGATCCGTCAGACGAAATAGCGGAAGATATCCCCGAGGAAACAGATGCGGGGGAATCAATCGACCCGCAGACGGCACTTTTCTCGGAATACGATTCGATCAGAGAAGAAGGAACCTTTGTATATAATCCGACTTCGATCAATGCTTATTTCAAAGACGAATTAAAGGACAATCCCAAAATCGCATTGATTGCCAAAAAGATTCTCCGGTCCGTTTACGATCTTGAAACGGAATTCGAATTAAAGGGAAGTTACAAATGCGACAAGGCCGAATTCGTGCAGGCTGCGATGCTTGCGGCATATTCGAGTCCTTTTATTTCATGCGTGGATTTTAAAACGGACGATTACGAAACCATCACCGTTGAATATTTTCCGAATTATTCCGAAACGGAAGACGGAATCAAAATCGCGGAAACAAAATTCAGGGAATATGAGGATTTTGTAACCGTAACCGTCAATGATGTCGTTTCGGCCGATGACGATGATATGCAGCGCGCATATAAGATTTACAAATACATGATTGAAGAATTCGAAATGGATTATCCCGAAAAACCCGAAACTCTGATGCGAAGAAACGATAATCTCGTAGAACCCGGAAATTTTGATGTGTATGCGATTATAGATTTGCCCGAGACCGGCAAATTACCCGTTTTCGAATTCGTCGTGGTATATCAGTTCTTCCTCACTCAGCTTAATATAAAACACATGAGTATCGGCGGAGGCGGATACTACAACGAGCAGGAGTGCGAGACCATCAACGAATACATGACCTTTAACAGTTATCACTGGTGGATTTGGGATTTGGTCTTTTATGACGACAAATATTACAATTGCGATATTGTGATGGATAAAATGACATTGGATTATCAAAGAGAGAACGATGAGGAGCGCGAATCCGAAATGGTTTATTTCGGAATGAGCGATAAAAAGAGAAAAGAATCCGTCAATTACCAAAACAGAGGAATTTCGCAAACCACCAATCCCGTGGCACAGCTTAACACTTCGGCAAAAATCCCCGCCTGCGCGGAAGATTACAAATAAAATACTTTAAAAACCGCGGCATATAATATATATTATTGTATGGAAGGGTTAATTGTAAGAGGGCCTGATGATGGATTATGATTTCATTTTGAGCATTTTCATGCTTTTAAGTGCGATTATAGGTTTGTTTTTGTGCCTGTATCATTATGTTGAAAGACCGGTAAAAGTTTGGGCTTACGCCTGCGGCTTTTTTATTGCGCACTTTTTAAGCGACTATTATTGGGCTATTTATTCTCTTGTTTTGAATGAAGAACCGAATACTTCGGCATTTTTGGCGTATTTCGGATGGAATCTGTGTTATATTTTCATGATTCTCATTGTCCGCCTTTTGCAAAGCGACGAGGAGAAGAAATATTTCAATGTTCTCATGCTCCTTCCGATTCCGATCAATGTGTCGCAGTTTATTCTCTACCTTCAATTCGGAGGACTTTACAACAATATTTATCAAAATGTAATGTGTACCGTTCTGGCGGTCATGTGCCTCCAAAGCGTTCTTTATCGATACAAAAACAGGAAAAATACGACGTTTCCGTATGTTCAGCTGTTTTTCCTTGCATATTTGATTTTTGAATACGGAATGTGGACTTCCACATGTTTCGAATACCCTGCGGAGTACATGAATCCGTATTACTATTTCGTTTTCCTGGCAAGCGTTCTTAATTTCTACATTTGCTGGGCTGTCAAAAAAAGTGTCGAAGATGCTAAAATCATCGATAACGGCAAAGAAAAAATCAATTCGAGATACCGTCTTATCATTCAGGGGATGATTGCGTTCCTCGGAATAGTCTGTACGGCAGGCGGTTATTTCTTTGCCGAAAAAATGAGAGAACGTCTTTCGTTTGCCATTCACGGCGAAGTGGTTGACGGTGTTTTTGACATAATAGCCATTGTGCTTTTCGGCGTATCGGTCATTTCCGTCGTTATCATTCTTGCTTTGATGATAGCCATCCGCCTTTATTACGTGCGCCAAAACAAGAAACATTCAAGCGAAAAGGAAATCAAGGGAAAGTTCAATTTCGCATTCACGCTGACCGTAACTTTCATCCTGATGGTTTTTGCTGTATTCTATACATCAAACCTGCTTTACAAAGAAGCAAGGGACAAGCTTTACAACAGTTGCGAAGAGAAAGTATCCGATATAGCAAACGAACTGACTGACTATCTGAACAAGGCTGTTACCGTTCTTTGGGTAACCGGAGATTCGGTGGATCAGTTCCTCCAAAAAGGAATCGAAAACAAAAAAATCGAGGATTATATCCAAAAAGAAACCGAGCATCAGATAGTTCAGTTCGACGAGAATTATATCGGTTTTTATGCATATGTTAACGGAGAATATCTGGACGGACTCGGATGGGTTCCGCCCGAAGGTTATGATATCAAATCGAGAGACTGGTATATCTGCGCAAAAGAAGCGGACGGAGAAGCGGTAATCGTTCCTCCGTATCTTGATACGTATACGGGGGATATCATTATTTCGATTACCAAGCTTCTTTCCGACAAAGAAAATGTCGTATCCCTTGACGTAACGCTCAATCACATTCAGGACATCGTCAGCGAAATAGACATCAACGGAAACGGTTACGGAATGATTATCGACAAAGAAGGATATATCATTTCGCATAAGGACAAGTCCTTAAACGGTCACAACTGCAGTGAAATCTGCGGTTCCAACGTAATTCTTAATGCCGTAAAAGAAGTTGAAAACGGTAATACCGAAGTCATCATTGACGGTATAAGCCATACTCTTTTCGTCAACAAAGTATCGGATGACTGGTATACGGTGGTTGTTGTCAGAAACATGGATTTGCTTTCCGATTTGCATGTAAAACTGATTGTAAACGTTTGTGTATACATCATCATTTTCTTCCTGATTTCGTTCTTCTATTTCATGAGTTACATGAATGAGCAGACCGCCAGCGAAAAGATGGAAGAGCTCATTACCGAGAAGCAGAAACAGGAATACGAAGCCAAGGTTCTGAAGCTCGAAAAATCCGCCGCGGATGACGCTAACAAAGCGAAGAGCCGTTTCCTTGCGGATATGTCGCACGAGATTCGTACGCCCATCAATGCGGTTCTGGGAATGAATGAAATGATTATTCGTGAAACCGAGAGCGAAAGCATCAGGGAATACGCCGGAAACATCCGTTCTTCGGGCAGAGCGCTTCTTTCCCTCATCAACAGTATTCTCGACTTCTCGAAGATTGAAGACGGAAAGATGAAAATCGTTCCGGTCGAATACAGCAGCGTGGACATGATTCATTATCTTCAGACATCGATTGCGGAACGTGCTTCGGCAAAGAGCCTTTCCTTCATAGTCGATGTCGACAAAACCATTCCGCTTATGCTCTACGGCGACGACATGCGCTTAAGCCAGGTAATAATGAATCTTTTAACCAATGCGGTTAAATATACAAAAGAAGGAGAAGTAAGGCTTACTTTCAGAAACGAAGGCATGGACGGCGACGACATAAAACTCTATGTCGAAGTCAAAGATACGGGTATCGGAATCCGCAAAGAGGATATGCAAAAACTCTTTGAATCCTTCGAGCGCCTCGATGTGGAAAAGAACCGTAACATCGAAGGTACCGGACTCGGAATGGCCATTGTCACCAAGCTCCTTGCGATGATGGGAAGCGAACTCGAAGTCAACAGCGAATACGGTGTGGGCTCGACCTTCTCGTTTGTGATTAAGCAGCGTGTTGTCGATTCGCATGAGATCGGCGACGAATTCATAAAAATAAGCGAAGGCGCCAAAGCCGAACTCGGCAAGGCATATCACGAAGCTTTCCATGCTCCCGACGGCCTCATCCTTATCGTAGACGATACGAAGATGAACTTAAATGTCGCCAAGAATCTTTTAAAGAAGACGCTTCTTAAGATAGATACCGCTTTAAGCGGAGCCGATGCGCTCAAACTCTGCCTCGAAAAGAAATACGATTTGATCCTTATGGATCAGCGTATGCCCGGAATGGACGGTACGGAAACGCTTAATGCGATTAGAAACCAGGAGAACGGATTAAATGTCGATACACCGATAGTCTGCCTCACCGCGGATGCGATAAGCGGTGCGAGGGCCAGATATCTCGCGGAAGGCTTTTCCGATTATCTCACCAAACCCGTTGAAGGTTACGATCTCGAAAAGATGGTTATCACTTACCTTCCCGAGGAAAAGATTAAAAGAGACGCGCCGTCGGTTAAAAAAGAAGAACTGCCCCGTGAAACAAGGTCCTATTTCGATTCGTTGAAAAACAGCGGAATAGATGTTGATTCGGGCATGTCTTATTGTCAGAACGACGCTGACGTTTACAAAGATATTCTTGTCGAATTCGCCAAGGAATACAAAGAAAAATCCGAAAATATAAAACTCGCTTTAAGAGAAGAAAACTGGAAAAATTATACGGTATTCGTTCATTCTTTAAAGAGTACTTCTAAGCTTATCGGAGCCAAAACGCTTTCGGAAAAAGCAGCCAAACTCGAGGCTGCGGGAAATGCGTCCGACTCGGAGTACATAATTAACGAAAACGACGAAACCATGGGACTATACAAGAGAATAGCAAATCTTATTTTCGATGTTTTCAAAATAGACAAAGAAGAAAAGAATGACGAATCCGAAGACGATGAGATTCTCGAATTTCTCCCGCAATAAATATTCGCAAAAGAGATACGGTTAAATGAAAAGTTTAAGAACCAAAATGACCATTATGATAGTTTCGGTCGTGCTGGGCAGTTCTGTACTGCTCTCGTTCATCAGTTATCAGAGAGCAAAAGAAAGTCTTGTGGCGCAGCTTGAAAACAACTGTTACGTCGAGGCTCAAAAATACGCATTGGAACTTACGTCGTGGATCAACACAAACGCAACCATCATAGATACGATGGCGGCGGAAATCGCAGTTAACGACATTTCCTCAAAAGGATATACACAGTTTCACAATTATCTCCAACACAGCAACGAACTTCTGAACAAGAACGGATACGTATATGATGTTTATTTTACGTATCCGGATAATTATATGGTGTGCGCTTCCGACTTCGTATCGGACGGAACGGTCGATTTCGTTCATGAGAGAGAATGGTACACCAAGTCCGCGCTTACCGGAGAATTGTATTATTCAACACCCTATCTTGATTCGGATACTCAGCAGCTGGTCATCACCATATCCAAAGCGGTATACAAGGACGACCAGCTTCTCGGCGTTCTTGCCGCTGATATTTTTCTGGATGTTTTAACCGATAAAATCGAAGAAGCCGAATTAGGCGACAACAGTTATGCTTTTCTTGTGGATCAGCATATGAGAATGATTGCCAACCGTTATGAAGAATACTATTACGACAATCTTCCTTTGTATGTCACGGATGTGCCGAATTCGCCCTATGTAAAAGTGGTTGAAGCCATCGAATCGGGCTCCGAAGACATGGTATTCATCAAAGACATCGACGGATGCACAAGGGGAATAGTATATGCCCAAATGCCCAATACCGGCTGGTATGTTTGCATTGCGACCGACAAAGGCGAACTCGAAGAAGGCGTCATATCGCTCTTGATAGGCTTTATTATCGCTACGGTATTTGCCATTGCCATAGGCGTGTTTATGTCGGTTATTCTTGCGAGGGTTTTGGATCAGTTAAACAAACAGGAGCAGGAATACAAACAGAAGGTTTTAAGACTCGAAAAACAGGCGGCCGACGACGCAAGTGCGGCCAAAAGCCGTTTTCTTGCGGATATGTCTCATGAAATCCGAACGCCCATCAATGCGATTCTCGGAATGAATGAGATGATTTTAAGGGAAAGCGAAAACGAAGATATTCTGGGATATTCCCAAAACATCAAACAGTCCGGAAACAACCTTTTGCAGCTTATAAACGGTATTTTGGATTTTTCCAAAATCGAAGACGGCAAGATGGAAATCGTTCCCGTCCGTTACAAGGTTGCTCCGCAGATTGCATATTACAGCTTCTCGGTTTCCGAGAGAGCGCTTTCAAAGCATCTTGAGCTTGATTTTGACATAGACGAAAATATCCCTTCGGAGCTTTTCGGAGACGATACGCGTATCAATCAGGTTGTAATCAACCTTTTGACAAATGCGGTCAAATATACCGAAAAAGGCAGCGTTACTTTAAGCATCAAATGCAAGGAAAGAAAAGACGATGAAGTTCTTTTGCATTTCGAAATAAAAGATACGGGTATCGGAATAAAAGAAAGCGACATGGAAAAACTCTTCGTATCCTTCGAAAGACTCGATGTCGTAAGAAACAAAAATATCGAAGGCACGGGTCTCGGAATGACCATTACCACGAAGCTTCTCGAACTTATGAACAGCAGTCTTTCGGTTGAAAGCACCTATGGCATGGGAAGCACTTTTTCGTTTGATTTGTGGCAGAAAGTCGAAAACGAAGAACCCCTCGGAGATTACAGAAAATCGATTGCGGGAACTCAAAAAGGCGCTTCGTACAAAGAATCCTTCCGTGCGCCCAAAGCCAAAATTCTTGTTGTTGACGATACCAAGATGAATGTACTTGTTGTTGTCAATCTGTTGAAAAAGACAGGAATAAAGATTGACAGTGCATTAAACGGTCCCGATTCGATTGCGCTTGCAGACGAAAACGAATACGATTTGATTCTCATGGATCAGCGAATGCCCGGCATGGACGGTACCGAGGCCATGAGACGTATAAAGAAACTCGAAAGCGCTAAAAACGCCAAAACTCCTTTTATCTGCCTTACCGCAGACGTCATAAGGGGCGCAAGGGAAAGATATATGGAAATCGGATTCGACGATTATCTTACAAAACCCGTTGAAGGCGCACAGCTTGAAAAGATGGTCAAAGATTATCTTCCGAAGGACAAAGTGGAAGAAGTCGAGCCCGAAGAAAAAGCCGGTTCTAAGAAAGAATCGGAATCGGAAGATCCTCTTATCGCTGCGCTTGAAAGGGCGGGAATTGATGTCAAAGAGGGTCTCAGGTTCAGCGGAAACGACATGGATATGTATAAGAGCATAATAAGCGCCTATGCATCCGAAAAGACGGATAAAGCCAATAAACTCGAAGAGTTTTTTGACGCGAAGGACTGGAAGAATTATGAGATATTCATTCATTCCGTGAAGAGTACTTCAAAAACCATCGGAGCAATGAAAATCTTCGAACTTGCCGCCGAATCGGAAAATGCAGCCAAGAACGGCGATGAAGAGATCATCGTAAAGAATCATAAAACCGTAATGAAGTTATACGACGAATTGGTCGGTATTATCAAAATACATACCGAAGCAGCCGAAACCAAGGAAGCGGACATACTTGAATTTTTGCCCGAATAATTGTGGCGAAATTCGCCAAAACCGTTATAATGTTATATGGTAATATCGATTCTAAAACCCTTAAGGGTTTGAACATAAATTTCTGGGAGGATTTTTGAAATGAAACTAAGCAATATGGTAGGTGACAGATTTAAGGAGCGTCCCTCGGACTGCGTGATTGATTCGCATGCATTTTCCGTAAGGGGCGGATACATCAAATATGTATCAAACGGTATTTATTCGCTCTACCCTCCGATGAAGAGAGTTACCGCCAAGATTGAAAATATAATCAGAGAAGAAATGGATGCGGCAGATTCGCAGGAAGTTCTTTTCCCCGTTGTTTTGCCCGGAAGCCTTTGGGAAGAATCCGGAAGATTCGAAAGCGTGGGAGACGAACTTTTAAGATTTAAGGATCGTAACAATTCATCCATGGTACTCGGAATGACCCATGAGGAAGCAGCCGTTCAGATGGTACGCGAATGGGGCAACACATATGCAAAATATCCTTTCTGCATTTATCAGATTCAGACCAAATTCCGTGACGAAGCGCGCCCCAGAGCGGGTCTTATCCGTGTAAGGGAATTTACGATGAAGGATGCATATTCCTTCCATACATCGCAGGAAGATCTCGAGAAATACTATGACGTTATGGCAAATTCGTATTTCAGGGTATTCGAACGTGCGGGTATTCCCGAGGTTATTTCGGTTAAATCCGACTCCGGTATGATAGGAGGAAGCGTATCTCACGAATACATGCTCCTTGTTGACGCCGGCGAAGATTCAATCGTTCTTTGCGACGAATGCGGATACAGCGCAAATATGGAGGCTGCGGAGACCACCGTTGACAATTCGGGCTGCGCACCCGCGGGAGAACTCAAAAAGGTTCATACACCCGACTGCAAGACAATCGAAGAAGTATGCTCATTCCTGCAAAGCAGGGTTGAAGAATCCTGCAAAGCGGTCATTTATCAGAAGAACATGACCGACGAATATGTAGTGGTATTCCTTCGCGGCGATTACGAAGTCAACGAAACAAAGCTTACCAATCTTCTCGGCGAAAAGGTTCATGCCGCAACAATCACGGCAGACTGCGGTCTTTGCGCGGGATTCTGCGGACCTTACAAACAGGAAGCCAAATGCCAAATCATTTACGATAAATCGCTTGAGGGTATCGAAAACCTCTGCTGCGGCGGAAACGAAGTCGATTACCACTATGTCGGCTTAAATATCAAAAGAGATATAGGAGATGTCGAATACGTTGACGTGGCAAAGATAAGAACCAATGATATCTGTCCCTGCTGCGGCAAGAAAAGCATCAGAATCAGCCGTGGTATCGAAGTGGGCAATATCTTCCAGCTCGGCACAAAATATTCCAAATCAATGGGAATGACATATACGGACGTTGACGGAAGCGTAAAAACTCCCATCATGGGCTGCTACGGTATCGGTGTCGGACGTCTTGCAGCCAGCGTAATGGAAGCAAAACATGACGAATATGGTCCCATCTGGCCCATCACAATAGCACCCTGGCAGGTTCATCTTTGCTGCATGAGACCCGACAGGGAAGAATGCAAACTGGCAGCCGACAAATTATACGATGAGCTTTTAAAAGCGGGCATTGAAGTAATATATGACGACAGAAACGTTCAGGCAGGCGTAATGTTTGCCGATGCCGATTTGCTCGGTGTTCCCGTAAGAGTTACCGTGGGACCCAAGAACATCGCAAACGGTCAGATTGAAATTTCCACACGTGACAAGAGCGTTAAGGAACTTGTTGCCGTTGACGATGCCCTGGCATCCGTAAAAGGTCTCGTAGACAAACTTTTTGAAGAAATCAATTCCAAGGTTCGTGACAGAATTTAATCGAATCGGGTAATATTTATGACAGACGAGGAACTTATGTGGAGCGTGAAGGGTAGCGAATTAATCCTTCACACGCCGATATTTGATGTCGAAAAAAGAAAAGAACAATCCGCAACCGGGATAGAGGGCGATTACATGGTAATCAATCCCGGCGAGTGGGTTACGATTATTCCGATTTACGGGGGTGAATTTGTGCTTGTCAGACAGTACAGACACGGAATCGGAAGAATAACCGCGGAATTCCCGGGCGGTATGTGCGACGAGGGAGAAGATCCCGTACAAAGCGCATATCGCGAACTCGAAGAAGAAACCGGATTTAAAGCCGGCAAAATGACCGTTCTCGGCGTGTGTTCGCCGAATCCCGCCATTTTTTCGAATTCCATCACGGTATGTCTCGCAGAGGATTTGACGCCGACTAACGAACTTCATCTTGACGATGACGAAGTTCTTGAATACACGACCGCACCCATAGACGAAGTAATAAAATCTTTTTGCAGCGGCGAGTACGTAAATGCATTTATGGGTACCGCGCTGGCTTTATATTTAAGACACGAACATGAAACCCACACATAAAGCAAAGGTGCAAAGAGCGAAAAATGTCTGAATTCAAAAAAATCTTTACCAATCTGATTTTCTCTTTAATCGTTTTTTCGGTGTTTATGTCCGCAGGTTGCCAAATCTCGGCAAAAAAAATAGAGGAAAACGATTATCCCACACCCGATGTCATAATCGAAGACAAGCCGACGGGCAAAACCGCGGAAGATATTGAAAAACTCAACAAGGATGCTCTTAAGGAAGATGTCGATTCGTTGAGTAAAGACGACAGATTCTATTTTAACCCGACTTTTATTCCCGAAAGACTGAAAGGAAAATATGTCAACAATCCCAAGGTGGTTCGTATGGCCAGGGATTTAATGAATGCCGTATACGATACGGATAAAAGCATTAATTTTTCCGAAAGCGAATACGGTCCCCTTACCGATCAGGATGTCGAGGATGCGATTGAACTTGCAAACGTTTCCGGTATTTTGTTGCAGGGGGCGGAACTCAGAGGCGAAGGCGTAGGTGAATGGGAGATTGTTTATTTTCCCACTTTATCCTATACGGCAACGCCGGATAATGATTTTGATTTCACATCGGACGACGGTATAAGCTCGGAAGAAGCAAGGGTAAAATTCGAAAATACCGTAGATTATATCAATCATGCGGTAAATGACAATCTGAACAAGGACAGTACGGCCGAGGAACGCGCCAGAAAGATTTACGAACAGATTGTCAGGGATTTTGAAATAGACGAAACAATAAACCAGGTTACGATATCATATCAAAGCGACGGCGAAAGTGACGACGAAGGTAACGATCCCGAGAATATCACTGTGGAAGGAAATGCTTTCGGTTACGGAGGGGTGATTAACGGCATTGAAAGCAAAAAAATAATGTCGTACGATTTAAGCCTCCTTTATTCGTATATTCTCGATCAGCTTCATATAGACAGTTACGCCGTATCTGCCGGAGGAAATTTCAAAGGAGAGGCTTCGTTTGCGAATTTCAGCGGAATGTCCGAAGGATGGGGGATCTGGAATATTGTAAAAATACAAGATAATTATTATCATTGCAGCCCCGGTCTGGAAATAAGGGTATTTAAAGACAAGCATCCGAATGATAAAATCGAGGCCTCGGATTTAAGTTATTTCGGTCTGAGCGATGAAAAAATGAAAGAAACATTTGATTTCAGAAAATCGGAAGCATTTGTATTCAACGATCTTTATGGCAACGGGAATTGGGAAATCCCCGAATGTACCGACAGTTTGCATTATTAGAAAGCGTATATGTCCGTGAATACATTAAAAAGATTATTTAAGAAAACAATATCGATTCTGCTTGGCTTTTTATTCGCTTTTTCTCTTATCTGCAATACCGCTTGTACGCAAAAAACGGTGTCTGCGGAAGAATATCCAGTGATTGTTTCGGATGAATCCGCGGATGAAAAGACAACCCCAAAAGGCAGTGATGACGAAGAAGAAGAGGGATTAACCGACGGAAACATATATTCCGAGCCCGATTATCTCAGGGAAAGAGGAGAATACAAATTTAATCCCACCGCACTTCATCCGGGCTATGTAAAGCAGGTTATAAACAATCCGAAGATACTTGATGCGGCCAAAAGGGTGATGCAGACCGTTTATGATTTGGAAGACAAAGTGGATATGACGGGGCTTGAGTGCACGAAGGATGAATTCAGGCTTGCATGCGAACTTGCTGACTGTTCCACACCCCTTATGGTAAATGCCGACATCAATTACGATGACATGGAAAACATTACCGTATCGTACAGAACCAATCCGATCGTAACCGACGGGAACAAAGCCACGTACGAAGTTTTGGACAAAGAAGAGGGAAGAGCGCAAATCGATGCTTTTGTGGACTATGTAACCGAAACCATAAACAACAATCTGACATCCGAAAGTACGGATGCCGACCGTGCGAGAATTATTTACGAAGAAATAATAAAAGAAAAAAAGGCAAAATTCCTTCCCGATGAAAACGATCCCGTGCTCGAAAGCGACACGGATGAAGATATAAGATACTCGGTGGCTTTCAGAGATATTGATGAGGAAACCTCGGGATATGACATTCTTTATCTTTATCAGTTCTTTATGACACAGCTTAATATAAACTGCAGACTTGTCGGTGCCCCGGGAAAGTTCGTGCTTGACTGCGAAGGCGACGAAATGCTTGAAGCCGTAACGGAGCTTATGAAAGATTTCTGGATTTGGAATGTCGTGGAAATCGAAGGAAATGCCTATAACTGCGATCTTATACTGGATAAGATTTCGTTTGATTCGAAAAATGCCAAATACGGAACGGATGTTCCGGAAATGAAATTTTTCGGAATGAGCGACGAGACGAGAGCGAAGTCGTATAAGAAAAGTTACGAATTGGATTTATATACGATGGATCCGACAAAGAGTACGGATATTCCCGCCTGCGAAGAAGATTTGCAATAATAAATCAGATTAACAGAGCGAGCAGAGGAATGGTGAAGATACAAAGGAGCGTGGACAGCAATATGCAGTTCGCGCTCATTTCACGTTCTTTGCCGTGAATTTCCGCAAGATTTAATATAATCGAAGCGCACGGGGTTGCCGCCAGTATCAGTATGCTCGCCTTAAAAGAATTCGGAAGCGGCAGGAAGAGAACGCATAAATATGCAAAAAGAGGGAAGACGACAAGTTTTCCGATGCATACGAAATATACGAAGGGATTTGTGAAAAGCTTTTTGAAATCCATTGTGGCGAGGCGTATTCCGAGAATGAACATACACATGGGAGTGGTCATTTTTCCAAGCAGCGCAATCGCATCTTTAAAGACATCGGGCATCCGGTTTGAGGCGCCGAAGAGGTAGAGCGGAAACGCCACCAGAAAAGAAAATGTAGTGGGATTAAGCAAAGCCGCTTTGACCGATATGTATTTTTTATCCTGTGTAAGACAGTAGATTCCGGCGGTAAATACCAAAAGATTCATCGAAATGACGTAAATTGAGGAATAGCATGCGACCTCGGGATTGTCCGGCAGCAGCGCTTTTATGAGCGGAAGCCCGAAAAAGCCGCAGTTTCCGAGTACGGAGCCTATGGTGAGCATGCGGTATTTCGAGAGATGAAATTTCTTTCTGAAAATAAGAAAAACAAGCAAAAGAAACACAAACTGCACCATAAACGAAACTATGAAGAAAAGCCCCATGTAAATAAGGTTTGTCTTTGAATATTCAAGCGAAAGAAAAGAAGATACAATCATGCAGGGAGAACATGCGTATATCAGAATGGCCGACATGGTGGAAAGATGATCCGCCGCAGCCTTTTTTGCTTTGCAAAGAATAAAGCCCGGAACCATGAAAAGCAGGGATATGAGAACATTTATAAAAGCAATGTTGAAAGATACCATAATAACCTCTTTTTTAATCATTGATGATTATAACCGAAACAAAAGCAAATTGCCAATGGTTTTATTTGTGTTTGAGACGGATAAACGATATAATATTAATGATTACGGTGTAAAAAGACATTAAAAGGGGAACACCATGATTTTACGAGCCATAACGGACCTGTATCATGAATATCAGACGGCGATAGTCATCATGATCGGTCTTACCACGGTCTTTATTTCAAACAATACAATCAGTAAAAGAAAGAAGAACTATCTTTTCAAAATCATTTTCATCGATCTGGTTTTGATGCTTTCCGAAACCTGTACGCACAGGCTCATAACGCCCGAGGACAGCATGGTATACACGCGAATCACTCTGGATATCATCGCATATGTGGCGCGACCGACGCTGATTGTATATTTCTACCTTCTGATAAGCGAAAGACGGAATCCCAAATTCAACATACTTTTGATTTTCCCGCTGGTCATTGACTTTGTGGTTGTATTGAGTGCCTATGTTTCGCCGCTCCCGTTTTATTATGTTCAGGAAAACGGGGAAACGCATTTTCACAGGGGTCCCCTCGGATTCGTGCCTTTTGCGGTAAGCGCTCTCTACCTTCTCATACTCATTATCGACTCAATGAGGTATTTCCACAAAGGCAAGGAAAAAACATCATTCGCCGTGGTTTATTCCGCGGTCGTAGTCATTGTCGGAGTAATCATCGAAAGCCTGGACGATTCCAAAAGAATCATCGTCAATTTTACGATGCTTTCGACACTCATATATTTCCTGATGCTTTATTTCAAAACGATAATGGAACAGGAAGAGGAAATCATCAGACAGACGAGAATCGAAGTCATGTATTCGCAGATCGGTCCTCATTTCATTTTCAATACATTAAGCGCCATCTACGGACTTGTTGACAGAAACCCCAAAAAAGCCAAAGAAGCAATCAACTATTTTTCGGAATATCTGCGCGGAAATATCGATTCGATAGGTAAAAAAGGCTGGGTTTCCTTCGAAGAGGAATTAAAACATATCGATTCGTATGTCTGGATCGAAAAGATGAGATTCGGAGACGATTTGTCGGTCGAATACGATATAGACACGATGGATTTCGAAGTACCGCCCCTTTCGGTCCAGCCCCTCGTCGAAAACGCGATAAAGCACGGCATCCATAAAAAGAACGGCCCCGGTAAAGTCGTGGTTTCCACATGGGAGGACGAAAACGAATATATTGTGGAAGTTTTGGATGACGGAGTCGGGTTTGATACGAGCGAATTCGAGAGACAGACCATGTATGAAATCAAAAACCCCACGGACAGAGGTCTCGGAATCCGCCGGAGAAGAGAAGCCAGAAAGAAACTTGAAAAGACCGTCAATGACGACAGAAATCACGTGGGTCTTTTGAATACAAGCTCCCGTCTGACCGGAAGCGGAAGGGCAAAACTTGAGATTTTCAGCACCCCGGGCAAGGGTACAAAAGCCGTAATTACCATCCTGAAACATAAAAATCCCACCGAAGAATTATAGCTTTCACGGAAATTATCAAGGTTTACATTGACGGCAAAAAATGCTAAAATCAACTATGTATATTTATCTGAAAAAAACCGCAAAAAACGGTTGGAAAAATTCGGTTACACTGCCTAAATAAGGGGTATTTATGGAGACATCAGAAATCAAAAAAATGTGCCTCAACTGCATGCATATGACAAAAGAAGAAGACTTTTGTCCCGTGTGCGGCAAGCCAAAAAAGGGTGTCAAGACTTTCGGCAGAGCACTTGAACCCGGCACAATCCTAAACGGAAAATTCCTTATCGGAAATATCCTGGGTATGGGAAGCTTCGGTATCACGTATATCGGCTTTGATATGTTGTTGGAATACAAAGTCGCTATCAAAGAATTCTTCCCGGATGAAATGGTAGAGAGAAAAGAAAACGGTGAATTAATCGTTGCGGGAGACACAACGGAAGAGGAATTCCAGGCCGAACTTAAGGCATTCCTTCGCGAATCGAGAATGCTTGCGCAGTTCGCCAAATATCCCGGTATCGTTTCCATCAAAGAGCTTTTCTATGCCAATAACACCGGATACATGGTAATGGAATATCTGGAGGGCGGCACCCTTCGAAGATTTATCGACAACAACGGCGGCAGACTTCCCGTAGAACAGACGCTTTCCATGATGGAGCCCGTTATCAGCTCCATGGAGGAAATTCACAAGGCCGGACTGATTCATCGTGATATTTCGCCCGAAAACATAATGTTGGATTCGGACGGAAGTATCAAGGTGATTGATTTCGGTGCTACAAAGAAGTTAAACAACAGAACCGCTCAGGTTTATTACGGCAAGTTCGGATATGCTCCGCTCGAGCAGAGCCTCGGCGAAGGTCAGGGACCCTGGACCGACGTATACGGAATATGCGCCACCATGTACTGCATGATTACGGGCGATATCCCTACGGATGCGTTCAGAAGAAGCATGAACGAGCCCTTAACGCCCATCACGGATTACAATATTCCGATGGACCAGAGAATCGCAGATGCGATCATGAAGGGCATGAACATGGCCACGGCCGACCGTCAGCAGGATATGGGACAGCTCAGACGTTCGCTTTACGGAATGAATGCCGAAGAGATTTCCAAAAAGAACGAGCCCGTATATTTCCCGACCATCAACACACAGATGCTTTACGACAAAAAGAACCGTCGTGTTTGGTTCGGTCATTATCCGATGAACGAGGTATCAGGTCCGAGACTTACGACCGATATCATCTATGCAACCTACGATCTCACGGATTCGACCATGATAAAGGGTGCGAAATTCAAGAGATTCAATGTGGCAACCGCTTTAATGAGCAGGGAATACCGCAATTTAAACAGAGCCAAGATCAAAGAAGATTCAAGGAAATACAGATATTTCGAATATACCGAAATTCCGTGGGTTATTCTTATGCAAAGAGGCGACAAGATGATACTTCAGTCGGAGTATGTTCTTGATTATCAGCTCTTTGACGACAAGGATTACATGGATATGACCGAGAGGGAAATCGGCAAAATCCGTACCGGAATTTTCTGGGAATCGAGCTGTATCAGAGAATGGCTTAACAGGGATTTCTTCATGGAAGCTTTTTCGAAGGAAGAGCAGGAGAGAATCCTCATAAAAGAAGTCAAAACACCGATATCGACATTCTCCGACAAGACCACATACGACAGAGTGTTCCTGCCGAGTGTCGAAGAGATGATTAACGGTTTCGAAATCCGCACCGGTCAGGTGAGAGCAAACAATGCGCTCAAGCTTTTCGAAGAGCAGGCGCCGTGCTATTTCTCGCAATATGCCGATGCAAAGAAAATCAATGAGAACTTCCCCATGGGCTACGCGTTAAGAACCAGAGGAACAATCAATGAATATAACGGAACTTTCACATACGGAGAAAGTTGCGACGGTCAGTCAATCCAGGCGGGAGTACTTAAAAACTGGAGACTGGATGTACCGATGGGAATAAGGCCGGTAATCCAGGTAGACGTGACTGACATATGCGAAGTGTAAGGGGTAGAATAAGAAATGAGTACTTATGTATTAAGTGACATTCACGGGCAGTATGATGCCTTTATGCGTATGTTGAAGCAAATTAATTTTTCGGACAACGATACGCTTTACGTACTCGGGGATGCGATAGACAGAGGACCCGACGGAATCAAGATTTTAAAAACCATCATGAAAATGGAGAACGCGAAGATGTTCCTCGGCAATCACGAACTCCTTATGATGGAAGCGTTAAGAAACGTTGAAGAATGCGAGAAAGAGGGAAGAGAAGACACGGAAGAACTTGACCTTTGGCTTGACGAATGCAACGGCGGAAAGCAGACATACGAAGATTTCAAAAAATGCTCCGCAAAGAAAAAAGCCGAAATTCTGATTTATCTCGACAATGCCATCGTGGCAAAGAAAGTCAAAATCGGAAGGAAAACCTATTATCTGTGCCACGCGTATGTCGTAAACAAAAGATTCGACAACGAAGTCAAATACAACGAGCTCATTTACAAGGACGTATTCCAGGCCGTATGGCAGAACATTTATGACGCAAGCTTTGTAAAAGGACTCGACGAAAAGATTTTCCCGAACAAGAAATACACCTATGTTCTCGGACATATCTTCACACAGCGTCTCGACAATGTCGATGAGCTGGGAAGAGGACTTGTATTAAACGACAAGGAGTTCCTCGGAGAATACCATATCATCAACATAGACTGCGGTATGGCGCTTCGAAACAAATCAAGCCGTCTTGCCTGTTTAAGACTTGAAGACGAAAAGATTTTCTATGAAGGAATCGATAATTAAATGAAAAAAATAGTCGTGTTCGGCGGCGGTACCGGATTGTCGTGCATCCTTTCGGGACTTAAACTTTTTCCCCTGGATGTAACCACCGTAATAGCGGTAAGCGATAACGGCAGCAGTACCGGTGTTTTAAAAGAAGAATTAAATATTCCCGCTGTCGGAGATATCGGCAAAGTGCTTCTTTCTATGGCAAATGCGGATTCGGATTACATCGACCTAATGAGTTACCGCTTTTCCAAAGAAGGAACGCTTCATAACCATCCGGTCAGAAACATTATTCTCGCAGCGCTCATCGATACCAAGGGAAGCCTTCTTGAAGCCACGAAATACATGGCCAAGCTTCTTGAAGTCAAAGGTACCGTACTTCCCATTACCGAAGAAAAAGTCGAACTTGTGGGTGAGGGAGACAGGGAAAGTTTCATCGGCGAAGAGAGTGTAAGCGCGAACATCAAAAAAATCAAAAATCTTCATTACGATCACGATGTAAAAGTCTGCAATGAAGTTACCGAAAGAATAAAAGAAGCGGATCTTATCATATTCAGTCCCGGAAGCCTTTATACAAGTGTTCTTCCGCACCTTTTGGCAAAGGAAGTGACCGATGCCTTAAAGAGCGCCAAAGCGCCGCTTATGTATATCTCGAACCTGGTTACGCAGCCGGGCGAAACCGACGGATACAATGTTCAGGAACATATTGATGTTTTGAACAAATATCTGGACGGCAGAAAGATTGACGTCGTTATTGCCAACAACGGTGAAGTTGATGACAAGATTCAGAAAAAATACCTTGATACCGAAGGAAAAACAATAGTTTCTCCCGTGGGTATAAAGGATGTCGAAATCATCGAGGATGACATCTTTTCGATAGAAGAGGAACGAATCCGGCATGATGCGTTAAAAACAGCTTACCTTGTATTTTCATACATGATGAATAAATAGTCGGGGATATATATTCTAAGGGAGAATGATTTCGGAGGGGTGTTATGGGAAAAAGTATAGCGGATTACACATTTGAAGAGATTGTTGAATTCATCAAAGGGAATGTTGATGCCGTTCTTGTGGTGGATGCGGGAGTCGATTCTTACAAAACTCTTGTAAAAAAAGGCATGTTCACCGATTTCATCGAAGAGACCGGAAGTTACAAGGGATTGATCGAAAAACTCTGGTTTCATCTTAACGATGTCGAAGACAAAAAGATTACCGAAGATTATCAGGTATTCATCCCCACGTTCGGAAAGTTTTCGGGCAAATACAGCAAGAGACTCAAAATCACGGATAATGACAATACACCCCATGCGGTTCAGATGACGATTTATCCGGTTGAGGAGAACATTTATCTTTTGATTCTCGATGAACTCGATAACAGCGAGTACATGAGAGATTTCTTTACCAACGAAAAAGTCAATACAATTCAAAATACTTATCTTTTCTCGATGTATATCGATCTGTTCAAGGATTCGACATCGAGTATCAGCATCACGGAGATTTCCGACGATACGATGCAGTCAAGCATCAAATATTCCGAATGGAGAATGATGATCGTCAACATGATCTGGCCCGACGATCAGGCTCTCTTTATGGAAAGAACGGATCCCGATTATCTTAAAAAGAATCTTATGCCCGGCAGAACGTCTTCGTTCGACTGCCTCATGCAGAACCTCGAAGGAAAATATATCTGGGTTAAACTTATATTCTCACGTGCGGAAACAAACAACAGCGAAGAAGACTTCCGTTATGTCTTCATGGTACAGGATATTCACGAGAACTCCGTACAGCTTATGTCCACGCTTAAGAAGTACGAGGAACTTGCATCCAAGGATGCGCTCACCGATGTATTCAACCACGGACGTATCGAGACCGAAATCTACAACGCCATCGAAATCGTCGGTCGTACGGACAGAAAAGTTTCGATGATGATGTTTGATATCGACTTCTTCAAGAAAGTAAACGATAAATACGGACATGCCGTGGGAGATATGACCCTTAAGCATTTCGCATACATGGTTAAGGATTATTTCAAGAGCAGCAATGTTGTTATAGGAAGATGGGGCGGAGAAGAATTCGTAGCCGTATGCTATGACGCGGATCTTTCCAAGACTTCCAAATGCGCGGACGACATCCGTGTTAAGGTTGCTGCAGAGGATTTCAAGGTTGCAGGCAAGGTTACGGTCAGCGTAGGTATTACCGAAGTCGTTAAAGAAGACAATTTCAATGCGGCATTCGAACGTATGGACAAGGCTTTGTACAAAGCCAAATCCGAGGGCAGAAACTGCGTTAAGATAAATTAAGGGTTAAAGAAAAAAAACAATTGACAAATCATAAAAAAAGATGCCATCACATGACATCTTTTTTATTGTTTATACCGTTTTTGATTTTGTATTCTTTTATCTTTCCGCTCTCATGGGGTTATTTAAGAAATCTTCGTATGCAAGCTTAATACCGTCTTCAAGCTCGGTCTTGTATGTCCAGCCGAGCGCCTTGGCTTTGCTTACGTCAAGAAGCTTTCTCGGCGTACCGTTGGGCTTTGTGGTATCCCATTCTATGCGGCCCTTGTAGCCTACGATTTCGGCCACCAGCTCGGTTAATTCTTTTATGGTAAGTTCCTTGCCCGTGCCTGCGTTTACGGTCTCGTTTCCGCTGTAATTGTTCATTAAAAACACACAGAGGTTAGCGAGGTCGTCCACATACAGGAATTCGCGAAGGGGCGAACCGTCACCCCAGCATGTTACGCTGTCAAGCCCTGCTTCTTTTGCTTCGTGGAAGCGGCGGATAAGGGCCGGAAGCACATGGGAGTGAAGAGGATGATAATTGTCGTTCGGACCGTAAAGATTGGTGGGCATTACGGATATGTAATCGGTACCGTATTGCGTATTGAGATATTCGCAATATTTCAAGCCGCTTATTTTGGCGAGAGCATATGCTTCGTTGGTCTGTTCCAGACTGCTTGTCAAAAGACAGTTCTCCGGCATCGGCTGCGGCGCCATGCGCGGATAAATGCAGGATGAACCGAGGAATTCCAATTTTTTGCAGCCGTTTTGCCATGCGCTGTGAATTACGTTCATTTCAAGAATCATATTGTCGTACATAAAATCGGCTTTCGCATTTGCGTTTCCCATGATTCCTCCGACTTTTGCCGCCGCAAGGAATACATATTCGGGTTTTTCTTTCGCAAAGAATTCTTCGACATCGGCCTGCCTGGTAAGATCTAGTTCTTCATGAGTGCGGGTAATGATATTTTCATATCCCTGCTTTTTCAATTCTCTGACTATGGCGGAGCCGACCATTCCTCTGTGACCGGCCACATAGATTTTTGCGTTTTTTTCCATCATTTATTTATGCACCTTTCCCAAGGTAAAGTGAAAGATAAATTTTTATTCTTATTGCTCAAGTGCGACTTTTTTCATATCGTGCTCAACCATGAGACGAACGAGCTCTTCGAAGCTTGTTTTCGTCGGATTCCACCCGAGTTCGCTCTTGGCCTTGCCCGGGTTGCCCAAAAGATTTACGACATCAGTCGGACGGTAAAAATCGGGTGATACTTCAACAAGAATTTTGCCCGTTGCCTTATCGATTCCTTTTTCGTCGATGCCCTCGCCCTTCCATTCAAGCTCTATGCCCGCATGGTGAAAAGCGAGTGTCGCGAATTCTCTGACCGAATGCTGAACGCCCGTTGCGATGACATAATCGTCGGGTTTGTCGTTTTGCAAAATAAGCCACATGCATTCAACGTAGTCTTTGGCATAGCCCCAGTCGCGAAGCGAAGAGAGGTTTCCGAGATACAGCTTCTCCTGCTTGCCCTGCGCGATTCGAGCTGCCGCAAGAGTTATTTTTCTGGTGACGAATGTTTCGCCCCTTCTTTCTGATTCGTGGTTAAAAAGAATTCCCGAGCAGCAGAACATATTGTATGCCTCGCGGTATTCCTTTGTTATCCAAAAGCCGTACTGCTTGGCTACGGCATAGGGAGAATAGGGATGGAAAGGAGTACTTTCCGACTGCGGAACTTCCTCGACTTTTCCGTAAAGCTCGGAGGTCGAAGCCTGGTAGATACGGCAACTTGAAGCAAGATTGCAGACTCTTACGGCTTCAAGTATTCTTAAAACTCCCGTAGCGTCCACATCGGCCGTGAATTCGGGAACGTCAAAAGAAACCTGAACATGGCTTTGTGCCGCAAGATTGTATATTTCGTCGGGTTTTACGCTTCCGATCACTTTAACGAGACTGAGCGAATCCGACATATCGCCGTAATGAAGATGAAAATCGGGATTGCCCTCAAGGTGAGCGATTCGTTCTCTGTAATCCACGGAACTTCTTCTTATGATTCCGTGAACCTCGTATCCTTTTTCAAGAAGAAATTCCGAGAGGTACGAACCGTCCTGACCTGTAACTCCCGTTATTAATGCGATTTTTTTGCTCATCTTAATCCTCCGTACTCGATTGCCTTTTTTATCTATTTTTGTTAAAATCTGCATGTGGTATGTAAACATATCCATTATACTATCGGGATGTGTTTTTTACAAATTTTTCACTTAATAATTTTATCCAAAAGCCCATATGCGGCGGAGGGGAGAATACATGAATATAATTTTGCTTTCCGGAGGTTCGGGAAAAAGACTCTGGCCGTTGTCAAACGACATTCGTTCAAAACAGTTCATCAAGATTTTCAAGGGTGAAAACGGCGAATACGAGTCAATGGTCCAAAGGATTTACGCCCAGATAAAGAGGGTTGACGAATCAGCCGTTGTAACCGTTGCCACGGCGCGCAATCAGGTATCCGCCATCAAAAATCAGCTCGGCGAAAACATCGGAATATCCGTTGAACCCTGCAGAAGGGACACTTTCCCCGCAATTGCTCTTGCCACGATGTATCTAAAAGACGTCATGAAGGTCGATGTGAACGAATCCGTGGTGGTATGCCCCGTGGATCCTTATGTTGACGATACGTATTTCGAGGCGCTTAAAAGTCTCTCCGAGCAGGCAAAGAAAGGCGAGGCAAACCTTGTGCTCATGGGAATCGAACCGACTTACCCCTCGGAAAAATACGGATATATTATACCCGATGACGGGAATGAAGTTTCTTTCGTAAAGACATTTAAGGAAAAACCAACAGAGGAAATAGCGAGAGAATATATCAAACAGGGTGCTCTCTGGAACGGTGGTGTTTTTGCATACAAACTCAAATACGTGATTGACAAAGCGCACGAACTTATAGATTTTGACGATTATTACGATTTGTTCGCAAAATACGAAACGCTTACGAAGATTTCTTTTGACTATGCGGTGGTTGAAAAGGAAGAAAAGATTCAGGTCGTAAGATATTCGGGCGAATGGAAGGATATCGGTACATGGAACACCCTGGCGGAAAGCGTTGAAGACAATGTAATCGGCAAGGGCGTAATAGGCGACGAATGCAAAAACGTTCATATCCTAAACGAAACCGACGTTCCGATTCTCGCGATGGGACTGACGGATGTGGTCATTTCCGCTTCGAGCGAGGGAATTCTTGTTTCCGACAAACATCAGAGTTCATATATAAAACCCTATGTGGACAAATTCGTTTCTCAGACGATGTTTGCCGAAAAATCATGGGGAAGCTACAAAGTTATCGATGTCGAAAAAGGATCTCTTACCGTCAAAGTTACCCTTAATCCCGGTCATTCGATGAATTATCATTCGCACAAAAACAGGGATGAAGTCTGGGTCGTTATCGAAGGCGAGGGAAGAACCGTTGTGGACGGCATGGAACAAAAAATAAAAAAAGGCGATGTGGTCACCATGTGCGCAGGCTGTAAGCATACGGTTTTCGCGGATACTAAACTGATGCTCATCGAAGTTCAGCTCGGAGAAGAAATATCCGTTTCGGATAAGGAAAAACACGAATTGAAATAAAGGACAGATCATGAATCCAAAACCTTTTCTTCTTCGTCCCGCTTACAAGGATTATCTTTGGGGCGGAGAAAGGTTAAAAACAGAATATAACAAAAATACGGATGTTTCTCCCGTAGCCGAAAGCTGGGAATGCAGCATTCACCCCGACGGACTGAGCGTTGTCGCTTCGGGGGAATATGCGGGTGAGACTTTAAAAGACGTTCTTGATAAGAATCCCGCATTTTTAGGAAGCCATCCCGACGCCGGATTCGGATTTCCTCTTTTGATAAAATTTCTTGATGCAAAAGAAGCTTTGTCACTGCAGGTTCATCCCGATGACGAATATGCGAAAAAAATGGAAGAGGGCGAACACGGAAAGAGCGAGATGTGGTATGTTTTGGATGCCGAAGCGGATTCGTATCTCGTGTACGGTTTTTCCCATGATTTAAGCGGGGAAGAATTGGAGCGCGCGATTGAAAACGAAACGGTTGACAGACATTTAAACAAAATTCATGTACAAAAAGACGATGTTTTCTTCGTTTCGCCCGGAACCGTTCATGCGATAGGAGACGGTGTGCTCATAGCGGAAATACAGGAGAGTTCCAATGTGACATACAGGCTTTGCGATTACGGAAGAACCGACAAAAAAGGAAATAAAAGAGAACTTCATATTGACAAAGCGCTCGAAGTGGTGGATTATTCTAAGAGTCAGCCGCCGCGTCAGCCCCTTCGCGTACTAAAATACAAAAGAGGGGTTGCGTCGGAATTTTTGGCCAGATGCAGATATTTTGAAGTTTTTCGAATGCTGATAAATACCGATGAAGATATTCCCTTCGTTGATTTCGCATCCGATGAACTCAGTTTCAGAGTGCTTCTTTGCATTGACGGCGAAGGAAGTATGCATTATGATTCTGAAAGACTCGATTTGAAAAAGGGCGACTGTGTTTTCGTGCCCGCCGATTCGATAAAGATCAATATTTTGGGAAAAGCGACGTTTCTGGATGTCAGAGCATAAAAGAAGATTGGAAAGGACTCAGATAAAATGTTAAAACAGGTTTCGATTTATGCAGAAAACGTAAAAGGTAAAATGCTTGAGATTACAAGTCTTTTGGCAGGAGAGAATATCAATATTCTCGGATCCGTCACCAATGACTCGGCCGAATACGGTATCGTCAGAATGGTGGTTAGCGATCCCGCCAAAGCAGCCGAAGTTTTGTCAAACGCCGGAATCATCTGCAGATTAACGGATGTAATTGCGGTTGAGATTTTGGATGAAGTCGGTAATCTGCAAAAGCTTCTTAAAGCACTCGACGATGCCAATATAAGCGTTGATTACCTTTATCTTTCTTTCAACAGAGAGAGCGGATGCCCCATCATGGTATTCCATACCAATGATATTCCCGAGGTTGAAAACAGCTTAAAGAGCAAAGGATTTTCGCTTTGTTCATAAAAGCCCGATAAAAAAATATATCTTAAAAATAAAAAACAACGTACCCTGCGGTACGTTGTTTTTATGTTAAAGATTATTTATATCTTTCAAGCAGATAAATCAACGGTGAGTTCCAGTAAATCGTGATTTCGTTGATTGAAAATGCGGCATCGTTATCCACATAGCAGCTTCCGCCGACTTTCTTTGCAAGAACTTTTGTTGCGACGGGATCGGCGGGCGAGGTGTTGGGACCGCCGACAAGCATACCAGGCATTGCGCTTCCCACAGCCTGTGAAGGTCTGTGATGAGGATTGGCTGCCGCATTGTCGCCGTAACCCGTTACATAGCTGTATGCAACCGCATTTACGCCGAGAAGGTAATCTATCTGATATCTTGCGTATTCGTCATAAATCTCTTCGCCGGTAAGATTGTACATCATTACGTAGAGAATACCGTTGTTTGCAATGGTCATATTGCTGCCCCATGGATAAATTCTCATGGAGGAGAAATAAGAATCCGTTGTCGAATAATCAAGTGCGCTCTCCGCGAATAATTTCATCTTTTCGGAGAATTTGACTTTGATGAATTCCTCATCGCTTAACGAATCATAATATGCTTTGACATCAGCGGGTCCGGGAGCGGAATTATCGGGCGTTGTTATTTCAACGGGTGTTTCGACATAACCTTTTGCTTTAAGGTAATCGTACATCGCATAGTCACCCATATCGGCCCATCCGAGACCTGCTTTGAATGTCTGATTGACGAGATCCCTTGTTTTGGACTGGTATTTTGAATCTCCCGTTACGAGATACAATTCAACCGATGCCCAGAGGTATTCGTCGGTATTCTGATCGTCGGGATATTCGCCCGTAACTATGTCCGCGGGATTGACGAATCCCGTGTCTGCAGCGGCATTTGCTTCGGTGTAAGCGTAAGCCTTAAGAGCGGCATCCATGCACTTTTGGGCAAATGCGGCATCATATTCTTTGTAAATCTTGCTTGCCTTGGCCATAATTGCGGCAAAATCGGCAGTAGCCGTTACGGAAACGGGACTTACGATAAGTTCGTTCGTTTCTTCGTCGGGCATAACCGTTTCGGGGAATACGGCACAGCTTACCTTGTGATATACTCCACCGTTTGAAGCCTGCATCTTAAGCATCCATTCAAGCTCGTATCTTGCCTCGTCGAGAATATCGGGAACGCCATTTCCGCTTTCGGGAATATCGTAATCGTCGCCGTGAGAGGCTTCGCAGTCTTCATAAGTAAGGAAGAGATCGGCTACGGTTTTGGATCCCGCAACAACATATCTTCCGTAGTCGCCGGCATCATGCCATCCGCCGGTCACATCGATATAATCGTTGGTTCCGTATATTTTGGCATTGGTATTGTGACATGCGCCGTGAGCAAACGCTCCTGCCGCATCGGCGGGTATCTCGCATCCGCAGCGCTGGAGATAGAGCATTCTGACAGTTGCCTTGGTGATATCGTCGAAGACATCGTCGGCAATGGCAAATGTATATGAAGGATCGAAACCTTCAACGGAAATGTAATATCTTCCTTCTTCGGCAAATTCCGTAAAATCGCCCATGAAAGTCTTGCCGTCGCCGTTTTTGGATATCGTTGCTTTTTCGTCAAAACTTCCCGTGAAGACAACTTCTTCTGTTTCAACATTTACGATGTCAAAAGATTCGATATAATCTTTGGAAGTCAAAACAACTTTTTTGTTGTCGGTTGTTTTGTATCCGACCTGATTAACCTTGATTGCATTGGGAGCTTCCTCTTCGGGAGCTGCTTTTGCATTGCTTGAGTCAAGCAAAGTCAGGTTGAAATCGTCTATATATACTTTATGAGGAACATTTTCCATATCGTTAAAGATACCGAGATTAAAGCAGAATCTCGGAGCGGGGTCGGTCTCTTCCTCCATGGTAAACGTAGCCGTAATTCTGCGGGTCTGCGGTCCGATGGGAACGTAATCCTCAATATAATATGCGTGATAATCGCCGCCGTTTAACTGAAATCTCCACTGCATGGGTCTTTCAATATCACATGCTATTGTAAAAGAAGCTTCGTAAACGCCGTCCTGGTTAAGCTCGAAGCCGTCTCTGTAGAGCTGGCAGGAATAATCGAGAGTACCCGCATTCTCTATATTGGCTACCATCTTGCCGTCTTCGCGCGCCATGGTGAAAACACCTTCGTTGGCGTAGGTTTCCCATACGAATTCCTCATCTTCTTCGAAATGATCGTCAATCAGGGTCTTTCCGTCAAAGAGCCCTTCGCCCCAGTTAACTTCGGGAAGATCATAGGTTATATCCACAATCTTGCCGGGTTTTCCCGAGTTACATCCGATAAACGAGAATACCATGATTCCCGTAAGTACAATTGATAACAGTCTTTTTCTTTTCATTATAACCTCACTAATGTCGCATTTTTTAGACTCCATGAACATTTTAATATAATAAAAGGGAAAATAAAACACTTTTTCGTGACATAATGGTCAAAATGTTCAAATAAAAAGGTCAAAGACGGGTTTTATTGTATGATTTGACAGAAAATACTTGAAATTGTGGTGTCAAAAACAAAAAAACACATTATATTGTGTTTAAATGATAAAAATACTATTGAATAAATATTTTTTACTCATATAATGGGAAGAGTAAGAGTTGTTTTTGTTTGATGGAGATGAATAAATGATTCCGCAGTGGAGAGATTTTAAAGGAAACAAATGGCAGACCGAAATCAATGTAAGGGATTTCATTCAGGAAAACTACACACCCTATGACGGCGACGAAAGTTTTCTTGAGCCTGCAACCAAGAATACGCTTGCTTTGTGGGAACAGGTTTTGGATCTTTCAAAGCAGGAGAGAGAAAAGGGCGGCGCGCTTAATATGGATACAAGAAACGTATCCACGATTATGTCTCACGAGCCCGGATACCTTGACAAAGAAAAAGAACAGATAGTGGGTCTTCAGACCGATGAACCTTTCAAGAGACCGCTGCATCCTTTCGGCGGAATAAGAATGGCAGAGCAGGCCTGCTCGGATCACGGTTACGAGATTGACCCCGAAATAAAAGATTTCTTCACATATTACAGAAAAACACACAATGCGGGATGTTTTGACGCATACACAACCGAAATGAGAGCATGCCGTTCTTCGCATATTATCACGGGACTTCCCGATGCGTACGGCAGAGGCAGAATCATCGGCGATTACAGACGTATCGCTTTATACGGAATAGATATTCTTATCGAAGACAAGCTTCGTCAGAAACACACATGCGGCAAAGTCATGAATGACGAAGTAATAAGAACAAGGGAAGAACTTACTGAGCAGGTAAGAGCCCTCGAACTTATGAAAGAACTTGCGGCTTCGTACGGCTGCGATATTTCACGCCCCGCAACCAATGTAAAAGAAGCCATTCAGGCAATTTATTTCGGATATTTATCGGCTATCAAGGAACAAAACGGCGCCGCAATGAGTGTAGGACGTACCACGACCTTCCTTGACATTTATGCTTCGAGAGACCTTGCGAACGGCACGTTCTCCGAACGTCAGATTCAGGAGATGGTGGATCATTTCATCATGAAACTGCGTATCGTCAAATTCGCGAGAACTCCCAAATACAACGAGCTTTTCTCGGGCGACCCCATATGGGCTACCGAGTCCATCGGAGGTGTCGGAATCGACGGACGTCATATGGTTACGAAGATGTCCTACAGATATCTTCATACACTCGAGAATTTAGGTCCCGCACCCGAACCCAATCTTACTATTCTCTGGTCGACGAGACTTCCCGAGAGTTTCAAGAGATATTGCGCAAAGATGTCCGTAAAGACCTCGGCAATTCAGTACGAAAACGACGATCTCATGAGAGTTTCCAGAGGTGACGATTATGCAATCGCATGCTGCGTATCCTCCATGCGCCTCGGCAAGGAAATGCAGTTCTTCGGAGCAAGAGCGAATCTTGCAAAATGCCTTCTTTATTCGCTTAACGGAGGCGTTGACGAGATTACCAAGAAACAGGTCGGACCCATCGCTCTTCGCCGTTACCAGGGAGACGTGCTTGATTACGATACCGTTATGGACAGCTTCACTTTTATGATGGAGTGGCTTGCGGGTATCTATGTAAATACGCTCAACATCATTCATTACATGCATGACAAATACAATTACGAACGTGCTCAGATGGCATTGCACGACAGGGACGTTACGAGATTTTTCGCAACGGGTATTGCCGGTCTCTCGGTAGTTACCGACTCGCTGTCAGCCATCAAATATGCCAAGGTTGAGCCGATCAGGGACGATGACGATATCATCGTGGACTTTAAGATTACGGGCGATTATCCCAAATACGGAAACGATGACGACAGAGTCGATACAATCGCCAAAGAAATCGTCAGCATGTTCATGAACATGGTCCGCTCGCATCAGACATACCGTAATTCGGTACCCACAACATCGGTACTTACGATTACATCGAATGTCGTATACGGCAAGAATACCGGAGCAACTCCCGACGGTCGTCCCAAAGGAGCGCCTTTTGCACCCGGTGCCAACCCCATGTACGGAAGAGATTCATCCGGTGCGGTCGCATCTCTTGCATCAGTTGCAAAGCTTCCTTTCAAGGATGCACAGGACGGTATCTCAAATACATTCTCGATCATTCCTTCCGCACTCGGAAAGACGGACGAGAACTTTACATACATTGACAAGGCTAACAATATCGAAGAAGGTGACTGCGTTCACGAAGAAGTTGACAAGATCTATGTTGCACCCGATGCAAATGAAGCTCAGATCGAGAACCTTATTTCACTTCTCGACGGCTACGTAACCAAGGGCGGACATCATTTGAACGTTAACGTTCTTAACAGA
>JAEEGI010002339.1_pt1 | contig 46796 bp, 22 predicted proteins | sample 8958751 | NCBI WGS metagenome assembly JAEEGI01 (sample SAMN16246545, study PRJNA631951) | gut metagenome | biome: gut microbiome; feature: rumen; material: KS-attached | host: Bos | place: Iran: Karaj | collected 2018-10
TCACTCGCAACTACGATATGACTGATTTCAATGGAATCTCGACTTCGTTGTCGGCTACTGTAAACTTCACTAAAGCAGATAATTACTCTTGCATTGTCAGTGTGGATGAAAACCTTTTCGAATACCTTGATATAAAGGTGAAAGACAATGAGTTGCTTATGGGTAAACGAAAGGAAGACAAAAACACCAACTTGAAAGCTACACAGTTCGTCATTGAGGTGACGGCACCGAGTTTGGAGTATCTTAACCTTGCTGGAAGCGGTACTTTCAATGCGCTCAGTCCGCTGAAGGGTGAGAAGTTGGAAGTTAACCTTGCAGGTTCGGGCGACATCATTTTCCACAAAAGCGTTAGCGCACAGAAAACCGAGTTGAATGTGGCAGGTTCAGGCGATTTGGTTTGCAATGAACTGATAGCGGATGAGTTGGACAGCAATGTTGCTGGTTCTGGCGACTTGAAAGTCGTTAGAGGTCAGGTGCGCGAAGCCGAGGCTGGTGTGGCAGGATCGGGCGACATTGTTCTCACTTGCGACATTGAGAACCTTGATGCCAACATAGCAGGCTCAGGCGACATCAAGGCGCGAGTCAATGGTAAACTCACCTACGGCATCTTTGGGTCTGGCGACATTGGCTACTATGGCAACCCTGTCGTGGAAGGCGACAAGGTGGGTGGCAGGGTTAAGGCTTTGGAATCACCTGTTCGTTGAAACAGAAAATTGAAGTAAATCACTTTTTCATATCCTTGTAACGAGAAACGGCTGACTTAGTGCCAGCCGTTTTCTGTTTTGGGTGTAGGGCTGTCGTACCACGGCAGCCGCAGGACGTTCAACCTGCGGCTGCCACGATGTGACAGCCCTCTATAAACATTATCGAATCACGCTCACGCGCTTGACGCCCATGCCGTTCTCCGTGTAGATGCGGATCATGTAGACACCCACACCGAACTGACTGAGGTTCAAGCTAGTCGTGTTGTCGTTTACCTCAGTGTCGTAAACCACTTGGCCGAGCTCGTTCACCGCGGTGAGGCGTTGCATGCCTTCAGCCTCTATGGTTATGTTGCCATTGGTCGGGTTGGGGTAGAGGCTGGCCTTCACGCCAAACTCGTTCACGTCGGTGGAGTTCTTCACGTTGATGTTGAACGTGCCTTCGCCGTTATTGCATTCTGAGACAGGCGTGGCAGTCATTACGACATCACCCTTGTAGGTCTCGCTCCAAGTGACTACCACCGACTTGCCGTCGTTGGCAGGCACCAATGTGCCAGCCTCTTCGGGCTCGATGCTGAAGCCGACCTCCACGTCATTGCTGACGGTGTAGGTTGTGGTGGGCGTGAGACGCACATCCAAATCGGCATCGCCGCTGATTTCGGGTTGGGCGGCCACGGGATTCACCACCACGTTGATGGCTTGTTCGAGAGCGGACTCGCAACCGTTGGCGTCGGTCACCTTAGTGAGGGTGGCGTTGAGGGTGGTAGCGGGGGTGAGATTCAAATTGTAATTGTCGCTTTCAGCCGTGAAGCCGTCCATACCCGTGGCTTCCACGGTGAAGGGAGCCATGCCAGTAAAGTTGAATTCGACATCGATGCTCTCGCCTTCGCAGATGCTGGCGGGCACATCGCCGATGGTCATCGTCGGGGCAGCATTTACGGTGACGGTGAAGGTGAGCTCACCTTCCTCAAAGATGGTTTGACATGCACAGCTATAAATGGCGTTGATGTTGTGGACGGTAGTGCCAACGGCAGGAATGCCCAAATCAAGTGTTGTGGCATCTTCTGTGAGTTCATACTCAACGCCATCCATGATCAATGTGAAATCGGGTTCGTTAAAGTTGTTGCTTGGGACGAAGCCTTCAAGGCTGAATGACATGATGGCATTTTCGCCTTCGCAGAGTTCAAGGGCGTTAGAGACTAGATTGATTTGTGGCATCGGGCTCCATTCGATATAATACTCATGGGAGATTGGACCACAACCTTCTGAATAGACGGTGGGGAGAAGGGTTACACTGCCTGCCGCAATGTCTTCGGCGCTTGGAGTGTAGGTGGTTGTCATTTCATTTGGATCTGCAAACTCGCCACTTCCTAATGTTGTCCATACGAAAGAGGTGTAATCACCCGAGACCACATGGACTGCTACAGTTTGAGGCTCTTGTATGGCGCAATAATGGATGCCACCGAGAGCTGGCTCAAGAACGACATTCTCCGTGATGAACACAGTCATCTCATCAGTTATCGTTTCGCCACCACCGTTGATGATGAGGGTCAGTGTGGCTTGATGGTTGGCGATGTCTTGTGCGCCAGGCGTGTATATAGGAGTGGCGATTGTGGCATCATCGAAGGTACCATCGCCCGAGGTGGTCCATTGCAAATTGTCGTGGTGGATGGCATAACCGATGATTTGGGCATCGTTGCCTTCGCATACGGTCACGTCGTTGCCAGCGGTGCCAGCCATCACACGAGCGGCGGGCAGACCAACGAGGTCAATCCAGCCGCAGTCACTGCCGTTGTTGACACTGCCGTCTTTGGTGTAAGCCCACTTGTAGTTGTGTCTACCTGCCGATACTGCATAAGAGGCCTTGGTCCAGCCCACATTGCCTGACCAGTTGCCCATTTCTTGGTTATCGATATAGAAGTGGAGCTTGTCGTAGCCGCTTTCCGACGATACCTTATAATAGAAGGAGATGGTGTCGTTTGAACCGGCTTCATGGCTCAAGATCAAGGAAGAGGTGACGTTGTTGATGCCTGTGCCTCCGCTCTTCATGCAGAATTGTCCTTCATAAGGATCTTCATTGTCGATGCGCCATGGCCTGTTGGCATCGTTGGTCCATCCTTCACCCAGCTCACCGGTCTCAAAGTCTTCGATGATGAGTCCGACTTTCGCGGTGTAGTCGTTTTGGGCAGTGTATTGGCCCGAAATCACATTGATGGCAAAGGTGCAAGCGTATCCCATCGGGGTATCCTCGCTGATGCTGATGTCGTAAACAGCGGTCTGCGTCTCCCCGACGTTTATGTTCTCAAAGTTGACTGTGGCTTCTTCTAATGTGATGTAGGGCGAGAGCATCTGCATAATGGCCACAGTGGATCCCGCGTTGGCATGTCCCTTATTCTCGATGGGGAAGCTAAGACGTGCGGTTTCACCGGCATCCAAGCGTCCATTGCTGTTGCCATTCACTTCAGTGATGCTCATGCTGCCGAGGTCAAACATAGGGGCATAGGCCTTCATGGTGATGTTGCTGACGAAGACATCGTCGCCATTGGTGACGGTGATGGTGAAATGGTTGCTCATGTTGTCGGGTACGTTGTCGGCTACTGTAAACGAGAAAGCGTTTTGCACCATTTGCGAGGCGTTAGGCTCCAGGCCTTCGTACTGTGCAGTGCCATTGGTGATGGTGATGTATTCCGATTCAGTCTCTAGGACAGCTTCGAAAGGCTCCATTGGGTCGCTGCCAACGTTTTTCAGTCTGACGTCAAGGTCGATGTTTTCACCGAAGTCGAGTTGCTGGTTTTCGTTGTTGTAGTCGTGGATGGTTTTGTTGTCAAAGACGATGTAGGGACCATCGGCGGGAATAACACCCATGACGGCTTCATAGCGCAGGTAGTTTTGGCCGGTCACCACGAGGTGGATTTCGGTCGGAGGTACTTGTGGGAGGAACTCGATGGTTTGCGGATCGCCCGTGGCTTCGGCAACGGCGAGAATCTCCCAACCGCCTTCTTGGGCTTCCTTCACCAAGCTGATCATGCAGCCTTCGGGAGCGGTGATGCTGATTTCACCAAAGCCTGCAATGACTATTTCAGGATGCACGACTTCCATTTCCTGGGGCACTTGCGTGTAGATGCGCAGAAAAGCATCGCAGTGGGCGGTAAACATGGTGTAGGTAATATCCTTATCTTCAATGTTATAAGGCCAAGAACTTTGTGCGAGGAAGTATTTGCCTGCTACATTGCCGAAAGCGGGCATCCAATTGCCCGTGTTGTCGGCGTATGGTCCGTAGGTAGGCATGAATTCGCCGTCAAAGAGGTCGTAAACACCCCAGACATAGGCGTCGTTGACGAAGGAGTAGGAAGTCTCGGTGGGGCAGAGCACACCCACGGCACCAGCGTTTTCACCATTATAGGTACGGCGCATCCAGGCTTCAGCGAAGCAGTCATCATTGTAGTTGTATTTACCTGTGAGGCAGTTAATGGACATGACGAAAGGCAGCTTGCCGACATTATTCATCTGTGCTACATGAGAGTTCTTCACTGCTGGCTCGCCCCAGCCATGTTCCTCGCCATGGTCACGGTGTTGCAGCCAAAAAGAACCTTGGTTGACGGCTTGCACTACCTGTTCGGGCGTACCACCTGTCCAGCCACCAAGTTCAGTTGGCGTTGCGGGGATGTAGCCTACACCATTGGGGCCGAAGTAGTTGACCACCATCGAGGTGTTTTGGTTGCTCGACCATTGGTTGCCAGGTGTACCGCTGTAAATGCAGTTGATTCGATTGGGGTTGTAGCCGTGTTGGCGCATGTAGCCACCGAACACCTCTGAGCAGATTTGGAACCAACGTTCTGTCTGCCAGCCTAATGCGGTGATAGGACGGGTGTAGAAGTCAGGGTCCATGTTGGGACTGGTGTATTCGTATTCGATTTGTTTGCCAACGAAGACGGGCAGTTGGGCGGGAGTCTCGGCAATCAAGCGGGAGAATACGATGTCAGGGAGGTTGTCATTGCCGACCACGTCAGCATAGCCGTTGTCGGTGATGCAGCTACCGTATGGATGGGGTACGGTCTCTGCGGGCACATATTGACCTAGGTTGTTGCCATGGTCGCCAAGCATGCAAATGGCCACTGGGGCAATTTCCCATGTGTTGTAAGCATTGTGGAACCAAGCCTTCATCTGGTTGGTGCTGTTGGCTGGCATCTCATCGAGGCGATACACTTCGGTGAGGATGCCTTGGCGGGTGCGGTAGTCTTTCAGCTGGTTGGCATATTCAGTCCAAGCGTCGTTGTTAGGCGTGATGATGAGGTACTCGGCACCTTTTTCATTATCGCGTAGCCATTTCTGCATACGGGCTTCATAATCGATGACGGGCAATTGGTCGTAATTCAAAAGCTCGGCAGCGAGGATGGGGTCCCAATAAGGCGAGCGCAGACGGTCTTCGCCAAAGTGGTCGTTGCCGCCTTCAAAATCAACGGCGAGTTCCACATTGGTGTACACAATCAGGTCTTTTGTGACGGGGTTATACTGGAAGGGAGTGATGGACACTGTCACCGACTCGACGCCACGGATGTAGCTGTTGCCCATGACGAAAGGCTCGGCAGGATAGAAGGCGTTTTTGCCGTAAACGCTCATGTCCTTCACATAGTTCATGTCGGGCTCTTCGTTCTCCGATTGGATGCGGAGGGCAGGGGCGATGTTGACATTGTGAAGGGTCTCTTTCTCAACGCTGACCACACGCAAAGAGGCAGTGGCGCCTTGCGGTATGGCCATCATGCGGCTGTCGGCGGGCAAGTTGGGCTTGCCGGCCTCGCTGGGGATGGTGATTGCCTTGATGCTGATTTCCGACATCTCCTCACCACGATAGTTGAGTTGGCTGAGATTGACTTGGCCCACATTGTAACTGATACGTAGGCCATCACGGGTCTTTTCTGCTAGGTTGAAGCCTTGCTTCCCCTTGACGGGAAAGTCGAAGCTTTGGGCCATGGTCATGTTTGCAATGAAAGTCAATGCTGCCAAAGCAAGACTCTTTAGTAATTTTTTCCTCATTTAAAAACTATTTTGATGATTGATAATTTCTACTTGATGATGACTTTTTTTGTTATTGTGCCTTCGTTGGCTGTGGCGATAAAGAAGAAAATACCTGAAGTGTTTTGCTTCAATGTATAACGCAAAGTTTTGGAGTTTAAATCATTGTATGTTTCGATGTTGTCAACGAGAGTGCCGTGCATGTCATACACCTTGACGCATATCTTGCCAGTCAGGTTCTCAAAGTACAAATCCATCTCGCCATTGTTGGGATTGGGGACAATGCTGAAGTCAGTAGGAGTGATTTCTTGCCCCTCAAGGCCGAAGAAAGAAGATTTGAGATAAAAACTACGGGTTATGCTATCTTCTTCACAGTGGTTGTATACGGTACAGCTCAGCTCAACATAATCATCGTTGTGTTCGGCTACATAGACACGGCAATAACGTTTGTTAGGCTCATCATCCTTAATGTAAGGCTCAATTGCCCACGTGGGTTTGGAGATATGCCACCCGTAGTATTCCCATTCATTGATGTGTCCGAGTGAGTCAATAATACAGAAGTCGTATTGGAAAGAGAAGAACTCAGTGTTGGTGATGACGGCAAGGGTGTCGCCGAAGATTACGGCATTGTGGCTGGCACAACTGATTTTCGGGGTGGGGGTATGGTCAAGGTTAAGATTGAGATGTGAGATGGTATAGCATCCGTCTGCATTGAGGATGGTGTCAGTGTATTGTCCTGATTCGGTATAGGTGATGCCGTGCCATTCATAGGAATTGCAATGCTCATTGTCAGTTATTGGCTCTTCCTCGTCGAGGTCGCCTACTTCCAAGTTCATGAAGATTTGTCTGTTGCAGCCATATTGGTTGGGACTAACGTATGAATCTGTGTATATGCCAGGTTGGTCGTAATATATGCTGAATCCGTGTCCGGTGTATGTGTCTGGACCTAAATAGCATATTCGGTCGGTGATGGTGCTGTCGCTGACAGGAAAGCATGTGATGGCCACATTGACAATACTTATACAGTCTGGATTAGGGCCTGGCTGCTCGCGACTCAAGATGGTATCGCGTGTAATAAGGACGTTGTTGAAGCCATGTTCTGAATAGAGTTGTCCAGCACAGATCTCGTCTGTGTAATTCTTGTCCGATTCTTGACGTGCATCGACGTAAAAGTTGGAGGCGTTACTGGTAGATGAGCCTCCACAGGGGTTTTCTCCTGAAGTCACGGAAAGGGTGACGGTGAAGAGGTCGTGCGTTTCGTAGGTGTGGACGACAGGATTGTCAGTGCTTGTGGTGCCGTCTCCGAAGTCCCAATGGAGGTAATAATCGTTGAGATTAATGAAAGCGGTAAAGGTGATAGGATCAAGTGTACAGTTGCTGATGGTGTCGTGGGGATGGATGACCACGTCATCAACGAGGAGTGTGGTGGTGAGGTCGGTGGCTTTCGATCCGACCAAATAGGCATATCCTCTATTATTCCCAAAGCCGTAAATATGGGCATTGAAGCCATTCGGACAGACAATGTGGTGTACGTTGTGGCTGATTTCTTTTCTGACGAAACTGTATTCCACGTTACCGTTTACGGTTTCAAACTGGCTGGAGGGAATCGGTGTATTGTCGAAAACCACGTTGTTGATGTCTTCAGAAGCGACAATGATGTTTACATATTGGTGGTCAATGGATGAACTGCTCATTTCATCTCCTGAAAAGGTAGTGAAAGTGACTTCTGCCATCCTTTGCTCTACGGGTGAAATCCACAGCATGGAAGGATCACCGTTGTGAGAATTTTCTAGGTCATCTGAACTAGTGGTGTTATAGAGATAGACGGCACTTGGTGTGGTTGTCTCGATATAGCATGACTTGTCGTCGGAATTGAGCTCGAAGCTGTATGATTCGTAGGCTTGGAGCGTGGCTATTTCTATTCCGTTCTTTTTGATGATATTGCCATTGGCCGATGAGGTGACTTTCACAAAATCGCGCCGACGCGATGAAGATTGTGTTACCACGAACTTTTTCCCCCAAGATCGTAGTGGCATGGCTTGCTCAAAGATGTGGTCGTAGCCACTTTCGAGATTGGGGATGGTGGTGAGCGTGTTGCCATTGAAGACAGCGATTGGCTTGCAGTCGCGTGAGGTGATGCGGCTTCCACTTAGGTCGCGCTGGTTGCCATTCAAGGTTGAGCGCACTTGGTAAGACTCGCCTTTTTGTAATGTGACGCTGAACTCTTCGTTGGCAGGTCTCCCGCCTAAGGTATTTGTAGAGGGGGTGATGTCTATAATTGTGTTGTCTTCAGTGGCAACAATTAGGAAGGCACTGCTAAGGTATTCATAAATGTCTGACATAAATGAATTATACGCAGTGGACTGCTCATAGGTTTGGATGATGTAGTCATCGGCTAATGCTTGGATCGGGAGTACGTATGAGGCATCAAAGGAATTAGTTGCAATGTTGGTGCAATACACGGAAACGGTGTCAGTTGTAATGATTTGTAAGCCTTTGTTACTTGCGGTCTCGTATGAAGAGGTTTCGTTGTAGCCTTGTGATTCAGGGATTTCTATGGAAATGATGTTGTTGGCCGTCACTGTGAAATCACGGCTCCATCCAGTTTGGGGATTGGCGATTGTGCCAGAGCAGTTGTGCTTCGAGCTAATCATCAGTTGTGTGAGGACATAAGCAGGAAAGCCGTTGGTTTTGAAGCCGTTTCCCATAAAGGAAACCCAGAATTCCATCCCTTGTGTGGATATTTCTTGGGCATTACTATTCGTCGTGAACAATGAGAGTAAAAGTAGTAGCAAATAGAGTTTGTGTCGTTTCATGGCTGGAATGATTATGTTTTTATTTGACGACAATTTTTTTTGCCATGGAACCTTTTTTGTCGGTGACGATAAAGCAATACAAGCCTTTTGTAAACGTTTTAATCTGATAAGGCGTTATAGAATTGGAGGTTTGGAACTGGTCAATGAGTATGCCACGTATGTCGTAAACCTTAACGTTCACCATGCCTGTCATGTGGTCGAAGCACAAGTTCATTTGTCCGTTGTTGGGATTGGGTATGATGCTGAAGGTGAATGGAACGATGTTTTGCTCATCAAGGTTGAGGAATGATGATTTAAGATAGAACTCAGTCGAAATCGTATCGCAGTCGCCGAAAACTTTTACACTTAATACGACGAGGGAATCTACTCGTTCTGCAACATAAACCTTGCAATAGAACTTGTCAGGCTCGCTTTCTATGGTGTAAGGCTCAAGCGTCCATGAGGGCATGGTGATGCTCCATTCGCATGCGTTCCAGTTGATGGTGTGTTTGAGCGTGTCTTCCACGTAAAAGTCGTATTGGAAGGAGAAAAACTCGGTGTTGGTGACAACGGCAATGGTGTCACCAAAAACTACTGCGTTGTTGTTGGCGTTGTGGATTTTTGGGGAGGGAGAATAGGTTAGAGAGAGATTAAGATAAACGATACTGTCACATCCCAAAGGAGTGGTTAACCTATGCTCATAGAATCCTGCTGTTTGGTACGTGGAGTCAAACCAACGGAAAGAATTACAAGTGTCCTTGACTAAAATGTCGCCGTAGGTGACGCCACCAACCTTCAAATGGCAGGTGACAATGCTGTCGCAGCCAGTTGAAGAGGAATAAGTGTGTACAATGTCATCGGTTTGGGAGTATGGAATATCGTCCCACACGAACGTGTTGCAGGTGTTAGTGTCAAACTCGTAAGTGATCTGATTGTCCACGATGAGGCGCAGATTAATGATGCTATCACAGCCGTGGATGGTTTGCAGCCTGAGTTGACGGTCGTAGGTGTCTGGGTGGTCGTATTCGAAGCTGAAACCGTGGTCATCGTAGATGCCTGGTTGACCGTGCCAGCAACGGCTATCGTTGATGGGGATGTGGTAGTTGGGATGGGCAGTGATGTAAACTAGTACTGAGTCTTGGCATTCATTATGTATCGGATTGTCTTGCACACGGGCCAGAATGGTGTCGTTGTTGATGTGGATGTTGTTGAAGCCATGGCCGGTATATAGCTCTCCTTCACACACTTCATCACTTTGAATGAAGTATTGTTGGGTGGCATCTATATAGAAATAGGTGGTGTCGCTAGCCGAACCTGAGCAACCGCCCTCATTGGTGCTGATGAATAGGGAAGCGTTATAGATGCGTGGCTCTATGTAGGTATGGATTACTGGATTTTCTGTGCTGGTGTTGCCATCACCAAAGTCCCATATGAGGTTGTAGTCGCTATAGTTGATGTCAGCAAAGAAGGTTATCTCATGATGGGCACAGAAAGGATAGATTTCATCGGGTAAAATTGCCTCGTTATTGATGGTCAGGCTTGAGCTGAGGTTTTTGGCGTTGGAACCTACCAGATAGGCATATCCTTTGGCGTCGCCAAAGCCGTAGACATGGGCATTGAATCCGTTTTCGCAAGTGATGCGGTGCACACCGTGACTGATGTCCATTCTCGCATAACTGTATTCGTTGTTGCCATTGACGCGCCGGAAACTCAAAGGCGGGATCAGTGTACCGTCAAAATACACTTTCGCAATGTCTTCCGTGTTGACAATGATGTTAACGGAATGCGTTTCGATTTCAATGTTGGGGTGATCGAAAGTAGAAAAAGTCACATCATTGATGCGTTGTTCCACAGGGGCAATCCATACCATGGAAGGGTCTCCCAAATAGCGGTCGTAACTTGAGTTGTTATAAAGGTATACGGCGCTGGGTTGGGTGGCTTGGAGGTAGCAAGAGCCTTCTGCCTCCAGCATGGGGAAAGTGAGTGACTGATAAGCCATCAGCGTATCAATCGGTTCACCATTCATGGTGATGATGTTTTCATTGGCACTTGAGGTGATTTTGATGAAATCGCGTCTGCGGTTTCTGGAGCAGGTCACCACAAAGTTTTTACCCCATGAGCGCAAGGGCATGGCCTGTTCAAACACATGGTCATAGCCATTGCCTTGGTCGATGGGGATGCATGTCACGGTGTTGCCGTTGAAGACGGCTATTTTCTTACAGTCGTGTGCGAGTATATGGGTTCCACTGAGGTCGATGGGGCGGTCTGTCAAGCGTTCCGACCTGACGTGGTAGGTCTCGCCGGCATGCATTGTTACGGTAAAAGTTTGGTTGGCAGCATGGCCACCTAAAGTTCTGACGGAAGGCGTGATATCAATCTCCGTATTGTCTTCTGTTGCTACTATGACAAAGGCTGAAGTCTCATTGTTGTATACGTAAGCATTAGCCGAACCCGCTCGTGACTGGTCATAACTCTGGATGATGTATTCGTCCCCCAAACTCTCAATAGGCAATACAAAGGATGCATCAAAAGATACGTATGCAATGTTGGTACAATACACCGAAATGGTGTCGCTTGCTTGCACTTTGATGCCCTTTTCGAGGATGAGTTCGTGTTGGTTGCTGTTATGATAGCCCTGCTCTTCAGGTATTTCGATGGTAGTGATATTGTTGGCCCTAATGGAAAACTCTTGCGACCAGCCTGTCAAAGGGTTCGATACCGAGCCCGTGCAGTCTCGTTTGGCACTAATCAGCACTTGGTTGATAACCCAACCGCCCAATGAATGGTCCCTGAATCCATTGTGCATAAACGAGAGCCAAAACTCCTTACCCTGGGTTGACGTGTTTTGTGAAAACGAGGCAGGTAAAGCGAAAAGGCAAGCAAAGAACAAAGTCAATAAAATTCTTAGAGGTTTCATGGCGGTTGCTTTAACAATTATCTTAATCGTATTCCCCCCAATCCATGCAAGCTCCTTTGAGCTGCTTCTTGATGGGTAGCATAAAGGTTAGGGTGGCATGGGCATCGGTACTGAAGCGTAGGTAGTTAAACTCGTTGTTGTCAATTTCTCCTTTCTTGAAGGTAGGAATGCCGTTCATGTTGGCTGAAACGTCAAATTTGATAAGGAAATAATAATTGTTCGTATTAATTCTGAAAAGGGAACCAACGCCAACCGTGGCACCAACATTGAATTTCCGATAAGTGGACCTGTTGAAAGGCGTAGAATTAGTGCTAGAGGAGATGAGGGTGTTGTTCGCGTCTTCTTTGTAGTACGAAGTGATATGAGTCATTTGGGCTGTTGAATCAGGCAGTAGGTAAGATACCCGTGGTGCAGCGTAAACGTAAGGGATGATATTGTTCTTGGAGGACAGCCCCATGTAGTAGGTGACGGGAACATAGGCCTCAATGGCCCGGTAGTTGGCTTTGAAGCTTTTAACAATCCGCCCGAAATTGATTTGGCCCTGGCTTTGGTCCCATCCTATGGGGAAATGTTCGTTCACAAAGCCTAATTGTATGCTATGCTGTGCATAGACGACATTAAGCCCAACAGAAATATTGTTTTTAAGCATACGCTCCACACCAATACCTCCAAAATAGCCTAAACTGTTGGTTATAGTGTCGAAAATATTGTAATTTTTCAGATACCAATCAGAGACATCTGGGCTGTGGAAGTGCAGCCATGTAGTTAGGTTAGGGCCACCAAGAATGCCGATATTCCACTTGGCGTTACTTGATTCTATCCTGTCTCGAGGTGAGGTTAAGGGCTTGTTGAATTGTGCCGTGGCAGTGAGAGTTAATAGGATAAATGAAGTTGCAAAAAGCAATTTGATGCGGTTATAAGGATGTTGTTTCATTATTGTATTGTGCTAGAACAGTGGAACGGTATAATTATTGGTGCTTTTGGAATGTTGGATCATAAGGTAATACTACGTTGTTCCCATCATCATCTTTATAGCTGAAGACCATAATGTCGTGAATTCCAGGCTGGCCACTATGCCCTGGATCGGCTCCAATATAAGGGTAGTTGGCGGGGTCATAGCTTTCAACATACATGCCCCAATGGAAATCTTCAACACCTTCGTTACCCATCTTGCCACATAAAATGATGCTTTCGGTTCGCGTCAAATTTTTGAGATGGTCAAGGCCAGCCAAATCTGGATGAATCCATGCTCGCCACGTCTGCTTGAAATAAACGGTGAAGCAGTTATCGTGACCCATGACAAAAATGTTGTCTGCTGCATCAGCTGAGTAATAGAAATACTCAGGATAGTTGCAACGTTCATAATAATGCTTTTCTATAATGCATCGGTGCTGTCCCTCAAACAGGAAGGTGTTTTTGGGATAGGGGAAGGTTTGCGGCTGTTCTGAAAAATTGTAATCTTCCGTAGGGTCGTTTTGAATCAATGTGTCCAAAACGATAAAGTCTATTGCACTAAAGCAGGTGTCTATTCGAGGAGGGTTGTCGCCGAAGTGGAGATAAGGTCCCATAACTTTGATCAGTTCAGCAGGCATGACTTCATCAATGCTGGGAATCACTTGTAAAGCATAGTCGAGTCCGAATCGGGCTTCGTAGTGATATTTGACATGTCCGTTTTCGATGTCTTTTCCATCCAAAACAAATGTATACTTGGGCTGGGTGGAAACAGGCACTCCGTTGCGTACCCAATTAATAAAGGTGTAGCCGTTTTTTGGTGTTGCTGTAAGAATAAGCGTATCACCTATTTGAAATGTCAATGACGTCGACTCAGGGTTGAGATGGGCTGGTACACCTCCAGTCATCCTGTCGAGTGCAACGATACCGCCCTCTATGGGGACTTTTTCAACAAAAAATGGCTTGTTGTCGTTAGGAGTGAAGGATTCCGGAAAAATCTCTTCAACTTTACTACACGAAGCGCAGAAAATGGCCGCAAGGCCGGTGAATAACAAAAGACGCAATGTTTTATTCATTGTTTGAAGATGTTTTATAGTTTATTGTATGATGACAACTTTCTTGGTGAACACTCGGCTATTATTGGAGAAGACAAAGAGATAGATGCCTTCAGCATATTGTTTCATTGTGTAGTCAAAGCTGTAGTGGCTTGTGTTGACGTTGGTTTCAAAGGCGTCGATTTGGTTGCCAGTCATGTCAAGCACTTTAACAACGGTCAGACCTTCCATGTCGTCAAAGTTGATGCGCATCTGTCCGTTGTTGGGATTGGGTACGATGTTGACCTTCGCCGCAGTGTAACTGTTCTCGTCAACATCTAGGAATGAGGATTTGAGGTAGAATTTGCGCTGTTCGCTGCCGCATCTATTGCTCATGGTAGCGGTCAGCTCCACATAATTGTCATCTTGTTCAGCTACATAGACCGTACATTCGCTACTATAACACCCGTCAGACAACACAGGATTAGGACTGAACTCTATAGCCCAAGAAGGTTTGCTAATCGTCCATTCGCAGTCGTCCCAAACGCATTCGCTGTGGCCACTTTCTTGAACCTTGAAGGTGTATTGGAAAGAGAAGAACTCAGTGTTGGTGACTACAGCAATAGTGTCGGCATCAGCATCGGGAGCACCAAACACGATTGCTCCTTCGGTAGTGCATTGGATTTTATCAGGGCTAGGGGTGTATTCCATACTTTCAATTCGGAAGGTCTGTTCACGATGGCAGCCAAAAGCGGTTATTCCAAAGAAGGTGAACTCGGTGTTTTGGTAGATGATCGTGTCTTTCCCATATAATCCGTCGTCCCAGTGGATGGAAACAGCATCGCATTCTGTGCGAATGGTGTCGGTGGGTAAGTATTCTGGGTGATTGACTATGATTGTTACGCTTTGGCTTTGCGTTGAAAGGGTTATGTTGTCGGATACAGTGCAGGTATAAGTGGTGGTTTGCATTGGGGTGGCAACGGGATTGCTGATATTGGAGGCACTAAGGCCTGTGGTTGGTGCCCATGAATAGCGGAAATCGCCGGAACCGCCACTAGCATTGACTTGCAACTGTGTACTGCTTCCCTCACAAAGGCTATAGGGACTGGCCTCGGCTGTAACATTTAAGGGACTTACACCAATATAAATGGTGACTTGGTCTGAGCTGGTGCATTCACCTTGTGGATTGATGACGGTCAACGTATAGGTTTGACTCTCATACAAAGTTACAGTTTGGGTGTTTGGATTGTTCGGATTCACCACCATGTTGGCAGGCTCCCATTGATAGGTGAAGCCACTGCCGCCGCCTGAGGCACTTAATTGAGCCGATAGGCCAGGATAAGGAAGGGTTTGGTCAGGACCAGCATCGGCCACGGGTTGGGCATTAACGGTCACGGTTTGGGTGATTTCTCCAGGACAAGTGCCGTCTTCCGCCGTGACAGTAAGTGTCACCTCATAGGTACCGGCTTGAGCATAGATATGACTGACGTTCTGACCGCTTCCGGTGTCGCCATCACCGAAGACCCATTCATAATTGGCGACATTTGATCCCGAGGCCAAACCTGTAAAATCTGTTGCTTGTCCTTGACAGACAGTGGTGGCTGTGAAATTCGGAGTGGGCTGCTGGTAAATCACCACTTCGGTGGAGGCAGAGGTGGTTTGTGAGCCTACGGTAGTGATACAAGTATAAATGCCAGCCATCTCCAAAGTGCAATTCGGAATTATGGGGTTTTGCTCGTTTGAGGTGAATCCATTAGGACCCGTCCATGAGTATGTAGCATTCATTTGATCATTGACGGTCAGATGAATGGTCTCGCCTTCGCAATAAGGGCCATCATTATTCACAATACCGGGAAGAATGTCGCAGTCGGTCTCGCCTGGACCAGATCCAGGAGTTTTGGTGAAGGAAATTACGCAAGGATCGCGCGAGTAGTTGGTAATCATCAGGATGTAGTACTCACCGACTTCAGGCATGTGATAGTTAATTGTTCCGTGGCTTGTGGTATGCTGATGATCACCTGCGGGATACCCTAAATAGACATCTTCAGTGGGGTCGGCCGAGTAGCAGCAATCTATAATCTTGTCGGAGGTCAAGTGAGAACAAGCCCAACCTGATGCTACTTCTTCTTCATCATAGGGACCCCACATGCAAAAGTCAATGTCTCTACCTTGATAAATATTATCTGGGTCATGACCATCCATGTGGATGATGAACTGTCCAGCCGTATGTATTCTCATGTGGTAAAAGGAAGGATTGTAAGAGTTACCGATGCAGCCATCGTCCATGCCAGGCTCGTCGGCCTGTTGAGTGGTGCATGCAGCTTCAAACTCAATAAGGTCGGTGGTGCAGAACGGCAGAGAGTTGGCACAGTGTTCGTTGTCGGACCGGCTGTTTCTGAGGGCGACATCCATGGTGATGGAGAGGAAGTGCCGCGGCGCAACGGCTTCTTTCCACACATTCATAAGGACGTAGATGTCGTTCTTGGTAAGCAGATCGAAGTCGGCAGAGACATCCTGGTAGAAGCTCTCGAATTCATCCACGAAATGGCTGTCTTCATCATTCGAGGTGAGGATGAATTGGCCATACTCGTCTTCGGGAACCAGCACGAATCGGTTGTCCTGGCTGATGTTATAAAGCAAGAAGGCTCTGAAATCGATGTTGTCGATTTCGAAGAAGTTCAAAACAATGCCTTCATCTGCGTATGGTCTGTAAGGTGTTTGTGCCCATTGTTTCAAGGGCATTGCCGTCAATATCAAAACGGCAAATACGGCTTTTATGAATCTGTTCATTTCAGTAGTGTCTAGTATATAACTCAGTGCAAATAAGTATTATTGTGTAGCCAATGTCATTGGATGATGACGACTTTCTTGGTAATCACACGATTGCTGTTTGAAACGACGAAGAAGTAAATGCCTTCAGCATAGCGTTTCATGTTGTAGTCGTAGTTGTAGTGGTTTGAGTTGACGGTAGTTTCGAAGGTGTCAATTTGGTTGCCAGTCATGTCGAACACTTTGACGGAAGTTCTGCCTTCCATATTCTGGAAGTCGATATGCATCTGTCCGTTGTTAGGGTTGGGCACTATGTTGACATTGGCCGCAGCATAGCTGTTTTCTTCAACATCCAAGAAGGAGGACTTGAGGTAGAACCTGCGTTCTTTGCTGCCGCATCCATTGTCTACCTTGGCGGTAAGCACGACATAATCGTTATCGCGGTCGGCTACATAAACCGTACATTCGCTGTAATATTTTCCGTTGAGGGATAACGTCGGCGCAGGGCTGAATTCGATGCCCCACGAAGGCTTGCTGATGGTCCAATCGCAGGAACTCCACACACATTCTCGGTTAGTTTCCTCAATGTAGAAGGTGTATTGGAAGGAGAAAAACTCTGTATTGGTGACCACAGCGGCACACATAGCTGTGTCGTGAACTGGTGCGTCGGGGTCTTCGGGCAAGCCAAACACAATCACAGAACCATCGGAACATTTGATTGTGTTCGGGTTGGGAGTGTAGTGCATGTTTTCGATGTAGTAAGTCTGTTCGCGATAGCAGCCTTCATCGGTTTGACCTCTAAAGGTATACACTGTGTTTGCAGTGAATGTGGTGTCTTGCCCGAACCAAAGAATCTGGGCAAAGTCACATGAATCGGAGATGTGCTTGTCGGGGAGAAGCGATTGCGTGTTGATGGTCAGCTTCAGTTCGTACTCTTGTTGGCAGGGGAATGGCTCCAATGAAACGTGATGATAATATTCGCCTGTTTCCGTGTAAGTTTGACCTGTTCTTGGCCAGGTGTAACTGTCGCAGGTAACCATCTCCTCAACAATCTTTTCCGGAACTTGCTGGAAATGCAGGTCGAGGCTGAAAATGCCTTCGCAATCGGAATAAGGAATGGTGTCAGCATACAAACCTTCAGTATGGTAGGTTTGTCCGTTGACATTCCATGTGAAGGAAGGTTCGTCAACATAACACACGTATTCAGTTTGAACTGGTGGAATATAATATTCACTGACAGTCAGTTGCACGACAACAACGCTATCGCAGCCATGGATGTCTTGCAGATGGAACAGATGATCGCCAGCATAGAGTGGAATCTGGTTGGGGTCTTCTTCGTAATAGAAAGGCAGCTGACTCGGGCATACTGTCACAGGATGATCCGTGATACCATTGTCGGGATACACCGTGAGGTCCAGCCTGACAATGCTGTCGCAGCCGTGGATGGTTTGCAGGGTGTGTGAGGTTTGGACGGAGCCGGTGTAAGTGGTGCCGTAGAAATTGTAACTTTCACCGAAGCAAATGGCCGCCTCAATTAGGGTCTCGTCGTAAGTGGGATAATGACGCAGGTGCAAGGTGACAATACTGTCGCAACCGTATTGGGTCACTGTTGGGAATTCGTAGTCGCCTTCGTCACTGTAAGTTTGGCCATGCCATTCGTATGTTCCATTGGGACAAATATAATGGGTTTCCTCACTGGAACCGGCAAAATGGACAGTGACGGTCACACTTACATCTTGAGTGGTTTGACCGTCGCTGACGTGGCAAGTATAAGTGGTGGTCTGTGTCGGGGTGGCGATGGGATTGTAGATGTTGGGATTGCTGAGGTTGGTGGTGGGTGTCCATGAATAAGTGAAGTTGCCCGTGCCGCCGCCTGCGTTGACTTGCAATTGGGTGCTGCTACCTAAGCAGATGCTGCTGGGAGTAGCATTGGCTGTTACGGTCATGGCACTTCCACTGATGTGGATGGTCACTTGGTCGGTGCTGGAGCAGTCGCCTTGTGGGTTGGTGACAGTGAGGGTGTAGGTCTGGTCTTGGGTCAAAGACACGGTCTGTGTGTTCTGGGCGTTGGCGTTGGTCACCATGTTGGCGGGCTCCCAATGGTAGTTGAACGTTCCTGCACCACCTGAGCCGCTCAATTGTGCCGTGCTACCGTATGGTATGGTTTGGTCAGGACCGGCATTGGCCACAGGAGCGGCATAAACGGTGACGGATTTGGTGATTTGGTCGGTGCAAAGGCCATTACCGCAGGCTACTGTTAAGGTTACTTGATAGGTGCCAGCATTAGCATAGGTGTGCGAAGGGCTCTGTAGTGTTGAGGTTTGTCCATCCCCGAAGTTCCAGTTGTAACTTGTGATTTGCTGTCCAGAGGGGTTGGTGGTAGAGGTGCTGCTGAATTGGGTGGGATTGCCTTGGCAAACGGTAGTGAAGTTGAAATTGGCAGTAGGTTGAGGAAAAATAACCACTTCGGTTTCGGCACTGTTCGTTGCGCTTCCCACAGAGATGGTGCAGGTGTAGGTGCCAGCCATGTTCATAGTGCAGTTCGGACGGGTAGGGTTCTGTTGGTTGGAGCTGAACCCGGCTGGGCCAGTCCAACTGTATGTGGCGCCTGCTTGCCCGTTGGCGGTCAGATAGATGGTCTCACCCACGCAATAGGGGCCTGTGTTATCCACCAAAGGAGGCATGATGCCACAGTTGGTGGTGCCAGTACCGATATTTGAAAACGAGATATTACAAGTCTGGTTTGAATAGTTCGTAATGAGTAAGATGTAGTATTGTCCACTTTGGGCATTGTTGATGTAGCAGTTTTCAGTAGCGTTGGCACTATAGCTGCAATCCACCATGTTGCTGCATGAAATCTGGCTGCAGGCCGTAGTGATGTCTGAGAAAGGTCCCCAGCAATCGAAGTCGATGTCATGGCTTGGTGTGCTATACATGTAAATGTTTAGATTGCCAGGTTGATCGATTTGCATGTAATAGAAAGCTGGATTGGGTGTCGTAGAAAGACAACCTGTGCTGGTACCAGTAGGGCGGACAAAGCCAGAACAATAATAGGGTATGGTCTGAGAACCTCCTAAGTTGCCAGCATCTACGCCAGCGGGAAATTGGTATAAACCATTGTCAGTGCAGAAAGGCAAGGCACTGTCACAGAGGTTGTTGCTACGCAGTCGGCTGTAGAAGTCCTCATTGATCATAAGAAAAACAGGGTCGTCCAACTGGTAACGCCACTCTACAAACAGCCGGCCACGCTCGGATTTGTCCAAATTGTTATAAGCCATCCATTCTACATCAAGTTGATCAAGGAAAGCATCGAAATCGGCATTGGCATTTGATTCTTTGCATGTGTAATTATCTGATACATAAATATCTATCATGCCTTCTTCTTCGCTGAGCCTATAGGAGAAAAACTCGTTTTCCTGAATGGAATGAATGAGAAAGACACGCTCCTCAATGGTCTCCACATTGTGGATGTTGATCTCCGTCAGTTTGGTCTGGACGGGTTGCTGAGCAATGCTCCTCAGAGGAATGAGAATTGCCGCAAGGACGGCCAATAACAGTTTGAAGTGCTTGTTCATATCTGATAGGTTTTGTTATTTTTCATTATGGTTTGTTATCTTATCACGTTTATGCGCCTAACGGTCATTCCGTTTTCTGTATAGATTCGAACGATGTAAGTGCCCACGCCGAATTGTGCCATTTCAATCTGAGTATTGTCAGCTTTCACCTCTCGATCGTATAGGGTTTGGCCCAAAGTGTTCATCACGGTCAAACGTTGCAGACCTTCTGCCTCAATGTTAATGATGCCATTGGTCGGATTGGGATAAAGTTTGGCACTGGTACTGAATTCGTTCACATCAGTAGAGTTCTTCACGTTGACGGAAAGTGTAGTTTCGGCTTGACCGCACTCGTTTTCAGCCACCACCTTGAGGAGGACTTCTCCTTTGTAAGTTTCGCTCCAAACAATGGTGGCGGTGTTGTTATCGGTGTTGAGGCTGCCAGCCTCTTCTGGATTAATGTCCCAAATGTAGTTCGAGGACGGATTGACGTCTGTTGTATAGGTGCTAGAAGGGACGAGACGGACATCGACATCAGCCTCACCAACGATAGTGTTAACTACGGGCTCGCTGTTGATGGTCAGATGCATGATGACAAGACTGTCGCAGCCCACAGCATTGGCAAATATTTGTTCGAAGTCGCCGCTTTCTGAATATGTCGTACCGTTCCAGACATAGCTGTCGCAGCCTTCGGCGATAAAATCAGTTTGTTCGATTTGGATGCTATTGGGATCTATTAAAGTGAAGTGCATCACCACGGTGGAGTCGCAACCATAAATGCTTTGCAAGGTCTGTTCGTAGTCGCCTTCCTCGTTGTATACAATGCCATTCCATGCATAAGGAGCGCATGCGGCTAAGTCAAACTCGGTATGTTGAAATTGGTGTATGGATAGCATCAGGTTTTGTTCCGCATCGCCGCAGCCAAATTCTGAAAGGGCTTTTAAAGTCAGTGTGACTTGTCCGTTAGCTTTGTCTTGCTCGCCAGGAGTGTAATTGGCGTTGACGTTGTCGGGACGGTCAAAGCTGCCGTCACCGCTAGTCGTCCAGCTGACGCTGCCTGCCTCGTTAACTAAGGCATTGGCTTGGAAGATCATGTCTTCGCAAATGTCGGCTTCCTTGTCCATGATGATACTGGCGGATTCGTGGAAGTTGATGATGACATTGTCGCTGAGTGTTTCGCCTTCCACATTGGTAGCAGTGAGCGTCAGGACAACACTCTTACTCGTCAGGTCTTGTTCGCCAGGAGTGTAAATCGGGTTGACGATGTCGTTTTGGTTAAAGCTGCCATCACCGTTAGTCATCCAAAGAATGCTCTCGTGGCCTATGACATTGGCTTCCATTTGTGCTGCTACTTGGCAAATATTCTGGTCGGCACCCGCGTTGCAGGCGAAGGAGATGTGGCGCAGGGGGAAAAGAATGTCGTCAATCCACACATGGTCGCTGCCAGCAGTGCCGCTACCATCTTTTTCGTAGGTCCAGGTGAACACGTGCTCTCCTTGAGTGACAGGGAATACCACCTCGCGCCAGTTGAGTTCGCCGTTCCATTGCTGGATTTCGGTACCATCGATGTAGAACTTGAGGTGATCGCTGGTATGGCAGTCGGTTTTTCTGTAGAAACGGATTTCGTCGGTTTCATTTTCCACAATGAACGGCAGACTCAATGTTGATGTAGTGTTGAGGCCAATGGTGCCCGATTGTATGCAGTATTGGCCCGAGTGTGGTTCCGTGGTTGTGATGATCCATGGATGGTTGGGGTCGTTCTGCCAATCTAAGTCTTCCAGGCCATTTTCGAAGGAGGCAATGTCGAGACCCACACGATGTGCAAAGTTGCATTCGTTAGTGTAGTTGCCAGCTGTAACATTTAATGTAAATGTGGCCTCTTCACCTCTTGGCATGGTAGCCGCCACGCTGATGTTGTATGTGACTTCAACGGTTTCACCGGCATTGACTGTAGCTGTAGTGACAACGGGGGTGCTAATGGAGATATATTGTTGCGTATTCGTGGTCAAGGTTGCAGTCACGTCATTGGTCGAAGAGCCGCCGTTGTTGATGTAAGAGAACGTAAGCTCAGCATTCTCGCCTGGATCAAGACGACCGTTGCCATTGCCTTTGTTGACGATGTCGTCATTGATGGTCATGATGTCGGAGACTTTCAAGTTGGGTGCATAAGCTTTGAGGGTGAAATTGGAAATCCACGTATGACCCTCACTGACCATGGTAAGAGTGAACTCAAGGTCGGTCCCGTTGGGCACGGCATCAGAAACAGTGATGCCGAAAACTTCATTAAGATTGGCGGTTTGGTTGGGATTCAGCGCCGGGATGGTAGCGGCGTTCTCGTTGATGGTGACATACAGAAAAGTTCTGGTGGAGAGGGTGGCATTGGCTGTCGATGAAGCCAGGTTGCCAACGTTTTTGATGACCATGTCTAGTGAAGACAGTTCGCCGTATTCAAGCTGTTGGTTGCCGTTGGCGTCGTGTGGAACGACTTCAGTCACAGTGAGTGTGGGCTCACTGATGACATGGATGGTGCCCACATAACGGAGCTTGTCCTGCTTAGTAGCTACAATGGTAATGTCTGTGTTTGAAGGTTGTGCCTGGAAAGTGATGCTTTGTGTGCTGCCAGTGGCAGTAGCTACGGCGAGGATATTGTTGTCATGCGTCAAGGCGATGATTGCACCTTGAGGGGCGTTAACGTTGATGCTGGTGGTGGCTGGTGTGATTTGTGACGGATGGCTGACAGCCATGGTGGTGGGTACCTGCGTGTAAAGTGTCAGGAAGGCATCACAGTGGGCAGTGAACATCTTGTAGGTGATGGCCTTGTTTTGAACGTTATAAGGCCAGTTGCTTTGAGCGAGGAAGTACTTGCCAGCCACATTGCCGAAGGCTGGTCTCCAGTTGCCTTCGTAGTTGGCGTATGGACCATAAGTAGGCATGAATTGCGGGTCGTATTGGTCGTACATGCCCCATGCGTAAGCGTCGTTAACGAAGGAGTAGGAGGTCTGAGTGGGTCCAATGCAGCCCACGGCACCGGCATTCTGGTTGTTGGAGGTGCGACGCATGAAAGCTTCGATGAGACATTCTGGGTTGTGGTCGAAGGTTCCAGTCTGGCAGTTGATGGTATTGACGAAGGTCAGTTTGCCGGTATTATTCATTTGGGTCACATTGCTGGTGCTAAAGTCGGGTTCACCCCAGCCTTGGTAGTAGCCGTGGTCGCGGTGTTGGAGCAGCATGCAACCACTGTTGACGGCTTGCACCACTTGTCCAGCTGTTCCACCCGTCCAGCCGCCAAGTTCAGAAGGCGAGGCGGGAATGTAGCCCAGTCCATTGGGTCCAAAATAGTTGACTACCATCGGGGTGTTCTGGTTGCTCGACCAAGTGTTGGCTGGATAACCAGAGTAGATAGCGTTGATGCGCACTGGGTGTTTGCCTTGCAGTCGCCAATAGCCGCCTACGACTTCGGAGCAGATTTGGAACCAACGCTCAGTTTGCCAACCCAAGGCAGTGATGGGATGGTCGTAAGAGGCTGCATCCATGTTGGGATTGGTATATTCGTATTCTAATTGCTTGCTCACCATCATCTGGGCTTCATTGACATTGGCAGCCACGAGGCGCGAGAAAGCCATCTCGGGTAGGTTGTCACCTGTGACATCGGCATAGCCGTTGTCGGTGATACAGTTGCCATAGTCGTAAGAGTGGAAAGTGTATTCTGCGGGAATGCCTATGCTCATGTTGCTGTTGTGGTCACCGAGCAGCAGTACGGCCACAGGCGGTATGTCCCAGCTGTTGTATGCGTTGTGGAAATAGGTCTTCATGTCGTTGGTACTGGTGCAACCCATATCACTTAAGCTCTTCACCTCAGTGAGGATGCCTTGCTTAATGCGGTAGTCTTTCAATTGGTTGGCGTAAGGACGAAAGCCTTCATTGTTGGGGATGACAATAAGGTATTCGCAGCCTTCGGGACGGTTGTTCACCCATTGTTGCATTCGGGCTTCGTAATCGATGACGGGCAGCTGGTTATAGTTGACCAAGTTTTGCATGAGGATGGGGTCCCAATAGGGTGAGCGAAGGCGAGTGTCGCCAAACTCACCATTGCCACCATCAAAACGTACGTCAAACTGTAAGTCGTCGTAGACAAGCAGTTCTTTGGTGACTGGGTTGTATTGATAGGGTGTTACGGTAACAGCTACAGTTTGCACGCCGCGCAGGCTGAACGGCTCAGAGATTGTGACGGGCTGTTCGGGGAAAAAAGCGTTGCTGTTGTATATGTTCAAATCCTTCTCGTAGGTGTTGGGGCTGTCGTCGGTGTCGAACTTGATAGGCGCGGCGGGAAGTAGGTCGACATTTTGAACGGTAGTCACGCTGCGATAACCCATCTCGAAATGTGCGGTGGCACCATTGGGGACGGCCACAAAGCGGCTGAACGTTGGCAAGTTGGGCTCGCCAGGGTTGGCAGGTAGAGCGATATCTGAGCCACCTTGCACGATATCGCCTGTATAACCGTTTTCGGTGATGCTGATAATTTGTAACTGCTTCAGTGTGTGGCGTATGGTGAGATTAGAACGGGTGTTCTGCTCGACGATGAGGCCTTCGCTTTGAGCTGTGTTGTTGAAGGTGAATTCGCGCGTTTGAGCTTGCAATGCCATGGATGAAAGCAGCAAGAAAGCAGCAAGAAGAGTATTGAACTTGGTATTCATAAGGGTAGTTGTTAGTATTTTGAGTTTTACCTATTTAATAAAAAAAGCGCGTAAAGATACGCACTTTTTTGGAATTAGGAAGTTTTTTTTCTGCTGAAGCGTTATTTTTTTGCTTCGATGGATGGTATTGGCCTTTAAAAATATGATAAATGCCTACATCTTGATGATTCTTCCATTCCAACGTTGGCCGTTTTGTTCCACCACAATGAGGTACAGTCCCGCTTGACGGCCTCTGAACGACACTATAGGGGTGTTGCGTTGTGTAAAGATGAGCTTGCCGTTAGCATCATAAACGTTGACGTCGAAGTCGCCCTCCTGCTCCAAACCAAGGGTGATCTGGTCGGTTGTGGGGTTGGGGTGCAAGGTCAGAGGCATTTCTGCTATCTCTGCAGTCTCATCGAGATAAGGAGGCAATGTGATGTAATCAATCCAGGCGCAGTCTGAGCCGCCATCGACGGAATAGTCTTTGGTGTAAGCCCATTTGTAGATGTGTCTTCCAGGTGTGGTCTCATATGAAAACTCTTTCCACCAGGAATCACCCGACCAACTTTCCTGCTCCACACCATCAATATAGAAAAAGAGGAAATCATAGTTGGCTTCACTCGACACACTTCGGAAGAAAGAAATGTCTCCAGGCCTAGTCGATGTGAAGGTCAAAGTCAATTGTGAGGTCTCATTGTGGTCGATGTTGGCCGACCTAGCGCAGTACGTCCCATCGTAGACATGCGAGGAGACGATGGTCCAAGGATGTATTGGGTCATTGGTCCAATAACCTGAATCGAATGTGCCAGTTTCGAAGCTGTCCATTATATAACCTATCTGACTGGTGATGTCTTGTTCAATACTGAGGCCATTGATAGCAGAGTGGAGAAAGAGGTGAACGTAAGGCACTTCGCCCGCGACGTACTCGACGTAAATATCGAATGTTAAATCAATAGAAGCGTCTATCTCCAATTCATCTATTGTAGTCTCGGGTGTGATGACACGGACATAGCCCTCATGGTTGATTAAGGAGAAACGTGGGCTTTCGGCGATGTAATGGCCAGTATTGGTCAAGCGGAAGGTTAGGCTGGCAAATTCGCCAGGATCAAGTCTCCCGTCATTGTTTCCCATTGCGTCGTCTATCTCGATCAACTCTGCTGTGATGTTGGGCGCCAGGACTTCGATGTCGTAATTCCGTGTGTAGGTTTCATCATCAAAATGGGTGGTGAGGGAGAACGGGATACGGGATCGGTCGTGTATGTCGTCGCTGAGTGAGATCTGGAATGCGTTACTGATAAATTGGCTGGAACGGGCAGGCAAGGCATCAAATGTGGTTTCGCCTTGCAGGATGGTAAGCTGTTCATTGTCGCTGTTTAAGGTGACAATGCCACCATTGCAGCCTTGCAATCCGATGTTGGTCACATTGATATCGGTGGTGGCCGTTTGGTTATAGTGTAGCGTGAGTCCGTTGTTGTTCATAGCGATGCTGTCAACCACGACGAAAGGCTCATTGAAAGGCTCAAGTGTGATGTTTTCTTCCCAACGTTGTAAGTTTTCTCCTGTGATGGTGAGGTGAATGGTTTCGGCGGGGACGTTTTCCAAAATGTAAATGGTTTGTTCTTCTCCAGTTCCTGTGGCGGTGGCAAGGATGTTCCATTGGCTTCCGAGATGAGTGGCTAACGCGATTTGTGACCCTTCCGGAGCAATGATGTGGAAAGGCTCATAGCATTGTATGATCTCATCATGCATGGTGCTGATGGGTTGGGGAACCTCGGTAAAAATCCTCATGAAGGCATCCCCGAAAGTATGAAATGTGTTGAAGGTGGTGAGACGCTCGTTTTCGTTGGTGTTGGGGAAGACTTGTGTGTTAAGGAAGTATTTGCCTGCGACACAGGCAAAGGCAGGCATCCACGAGTCGGAATGGGTGGCATTGGGGCCATAGTCAGGAAGGAAGGTGGGGTCGAAGAAGTCCCATACGCCCCAAAGGAATGCATCGTTGGCGAAGGAAAAAGTCTGTCCTACGGGACCGATGGCCCCAACGATGCCGGCGTTTTGTCCATCACGTCTCATGCGCAGAAGACTTTCGATGAAACTGATGGTCGAGCTGTCGTACATACCCGTCCGACAGTTGACCGAGATGAGATAGCTCAGTTTGTTTACATTGTAGATGCCGTCGAAATCAGTGGTGTAGATCTCAGGCTGGTACCATTTGTTATTCCAGCCGTGGTCGCGGTGTTGGATGAGATAAGCACCATGGTTGATGGCTCTGATGACTTGGTCGGCAGTGCCACCTGTCCAACCACCCAATTCATCAGGTGTGGCAGGAATATACCCCAGTCCATCGGGGCCGAAGTAACTGACCACCGATGAGGTGTTGGCAGCTGTCGACCAATTGGGACCTTGTGTACCAGTGTAGACCTCGTTGATACGCTCAGGCGTTTTCCCATGTTGAGTCAAATAACCGCTTATCGTGGCAATGACGATTTGAAACCATTTGGAATCTTGCCAACCTGCAGCAGTTAGGGGATGGTTATAATAGTAAAGGTCAGTGACCACATTGGTGTATTCATATTCCATCAGTTTACTGACGAAAATGGGCAGCTCTGACTCATTCTGTGCGAGGATACGAGAGAAGCAGATATCGGGCAGGATATCGTTATTGATATCAGCGTAGGGATTGTCGGAGGTGATGTAATTGTCTTTGGGATGCAATGTTCGGTAGCCTGGGACATATTGATGCAAGTCTTCGCCACTTTCTCCGATGATGCAGATGGCTGCTGGTGGGATATCCCAATTGGTGTAAATATTTCTGAACCATTGTTTTAGAGCTTGGAAGCTGAATGCTCCTGTTTCGGTGACTCTCATCACTTTGGAGAGGATGCCTTGTTTGGTACGATAGTCGGCAAGCTCTTTTCCAGCTGCGAAAAAGGCATCGTTGTCAGGGGTGATGATGAGGTATTCGCAGCCAATGAGGCGGTTTTGCGACCATCTCTGTCTACGTGCGTCATAGTCTATAGGCTCCAAGCATTCGTGGTTGAGAATGTTGTTTCTCAAGATGGGGTCCCAATAGGGTGAGCGCAGACGGTCGTCGCCGAAGTGCCCATTGCCGCCTTCAAAATGGATGTTGATGTCGATTTCGCGGTGAACGGCGAGCTCTTTTGTTACAGGATTGATTTGGAACGGACAGATACCCAGGTGAATGACATCAACTCCGCGTAGCTGTTGCGGATCAGCGACACAGAAAGACTCGGACGGATAGAAACTATTGCTTGCATACACTTTTGAGTCTTTGAAGAAAGGTAGTTCGGCGTCGTTCTCGCATTGGCTGCCTTCTGAAGGCATGATATTGATGCCACTCAGACGCTCATCGCGCATCGTCGTGACCTCCACAATGGCTTTCGCGCCTTGCGGGATGGCAATGAAACGGCTGAAAGTAGGCAAAGCAGGGAGACCATAAGCGCTGGGCATGACAATGCTTTTTGTTGTAATGGTGTGCATCAGCTCACCTTCGTGCCTGATGGTGTCGATACTGAAATCGCCGAGTTCAAAATGCAGGCTGATGTGACCGCGGTCGGAAGCGGTGATGGTGAAGTCCTGGCCGATGGAGAACAAGGGTAAGGCCATTAGTAGAACAAGAGTAGATAGGATACGTTTCATATTATGTTGTTTTTCAATAACTCAAACAAAAAAGAAAGCCGTAAAATTACGACTTTCTTTTAAAATGCAAGGGAAAATGTTCAAAAAATCACACAATTCCCGTAAATCCCATAAATGCCAAAGCCAAAATGCCGGCAGTAATCAGGGCGATAGGGGTACCCTTCATGCCCTTGGGAGGCTCCATCAGGTCGATGTGCTCACGGATGCCGGCGAAGATGACCAAAGCCATGGCGAAGCCGAGGGCGATGCCGACGGCATAGACGATGGACTCGCCGAGGCTCAGCATGTGGGCCACACCGCCATAGTTGAACTCCTTGGTGACCACGGTCAGCGACACGCCGAGGACGGCGCAGTTGGTCGTAATCAGCGGCAGGAACACACCCAAGGCGGTGTACAATGACGGACTGATTTTCTTTAGGATAATCTCCACCATCTGCACCAAAGCGGCGATGATGAGGATGAAGGCGATGGTCTGCAAGAAGGTCAGCTTCAAGGGAATCAGGATGTACTGGTTCGTCAGCCATGTCACGAGGGTGGCCAGGGTCAACACGAAGATGACGGCAGCGCCCATACCCAAAGCAGTGGAGGTCTTCTTAGAGGTGCCCAAGAAGGGGCAGATACCCAGGAACTGGGAGAAGATCACGTTGTTGACCAAGATGGTCGATAAGATAATGATGAGGTATTTCATGGCTTAGTGACTTTCTTTTTTGAATTTGTTGACGATAGCGATAACGAAGCCGAGGCAGATGAAGGCGCCAGGAGGCAGGATGAACACCAGGATGTTGGCCGTCTCGGGCAGAATGGTGAGGCCGAAGATGGAGCCGCTGCCGAGGAACTCACGGAGGCAGCCCAACAGCGTCAGGGCGAGGGTGAAGCCCAAGCCCATGCCGAGGCCGTCCAACAGTGAAGGCCACACGGGGTTCTTCGAGGCGAAAGCCTCAGCACGACCCAGCACGATGCAGTTCACCACGATGAGGGGGATGAACAGGCCGAGGGTTTCATAGATGTCGGGCACATAGGCCTGCATGACGAGTTGCACCACCGTCACAAACGAGGCGATGACCACGATGAAGCAGGGGATACGCACCTTGTCGGGGATGAAGCCCTTCAGCAAGGAGATGAAGATATTCGATAGCACCAGTACGAAGGTGGTGGCCAAACCCATCGACATGCCGTTGATGGCACTGGTGGTCGTTGCCAAGGTCGGGCAGCAGCCCAACAGCAGCACCAGGATGGGGTTTTCTTTGATGAGGCCTTTGGTAAAGGTTTGCAGGTTGTTACTCATTGCTTTGTCCTCCTTCCGTTTCATTGTTCTCCACAGCGGGAGCCTCTTCCATAACGGGAACTTCTTCCTCGACGGGAGCGTTATTCATGAATTGTGCCTTGTTGGCCATGAAGGCTTGGTAAGCCTTGTCGACCGCCTTCGAGAACGCTCTCGAAGTGATGGTGGCCGCAGTGATGGCGTCGACGTCGCCGCCGTCTTTCTTGACGATCAACTTGAAGTCGTTGGGGTTCTTGTCGACGAACTGGTCCTTGAACTTGCCGGTCATGTTGGCGCCGAGGCCAGGGGTCTCAGCGTGCGACAGCACCGAGGTGCCTTTGATGGTGCCGTCGGCGAGGAAGCCGACCATCATGTCGATCTTACCGCCGAAGCCGCCTTCGCTAGTCTTCACAGCGGCACCTTGGAAGTTGCCGTTGGCATCGAAAGCAAGGTTGCAGGGGAAGGTCATGTCGACACCTTCATAAGTGAACTGTATCGTGTCGGCCTCATAGTTGATTTCGCCCTCCAAAGGCAACACGGCCTGGATGGCAGCTTCGTTCTTCTTCTGGTCGACCTCGGCTATGGCGTCTTTGGTCACGCCATAAACCAAGCCGAGCACGCCGCCCGACACCGCTGCGATGACGAGCAGGGCGACGAGCATATTAACTAAAGTGGATGGTTTCTTTGCCATGGCGATTACTTTTTAGAGGGTTTGACAACGCCGAACACTTTGGGCTTGAAGGCCTTGTTGATGAGCGGTGTGAAGGCATTCATAATCAAGATGGCGAACGACACACCTTCGGGATAGGCACCCCACAGACGGATGATGACCGTGATGGCACCGATGCCGAAGCCAAACAATAGTTTGCCTCGTACCGTCATCGGTGAGGTCACCATATCGGTGGCCATGAAGAAGGCGCCGAGGATGAGACCGCCATATACCAGGTGGTACCACGGAGCAATGTACGCCTCTGGGTTGATGAGGTAAAAGATGCCCGTGAAGATGAACACGGTGAGCAGGATGCTCAACGGCGTCCAGATGTCGATGACCTTACGGCAGATGAGGTAGATGGCGCCAAGCAACAGGGCGATGGCGCAGACCTCGCCGAAAGCACCGCCGCGGTTGCCCAGTACCATGTCGATGAATTGTGCGTGGTCGAGCGATGAGGCTCCCGATTCCTTCAAGAGGCCGAGCGGGGTGGGACCCGTGACGGCATCGGTGAAGAAGCCGGCCTTGAAGATAGGAGCGGCCTGCGGCCAGGTGGTCATGGCGGTCGGGAACGACACGAGCATGAACACACGGCCTACCAAGGCGGGGTTGAAGGGGTTCTTGCCCAAGCCGCCGAAGGCCATCTTGCCGATGCCGATGGCGACGACGCTGCCCACGATAGCCATCCAGATGGGAAGGTTGGCGGGCACATTGAAGGCCAACAGCACACCCGTCAGCGCGGCCGAGCCGTCGTTGATGGTCAAGGGGCCTTTGATAAGGAATTTCTGAATGAGCCATTCGGTCAGCATACAGGCGGCCACCGTGACGATGGTCAGGCGGAGGGCATACCAGCCGAAATAATAGATGGCCACAAGCAGGGCGGGAAGCAAGGCGAGGAGCACACGATACATGATCTTCCTCGTGTTTTCCGTCGAATGCACATGCGGCGAACCAGATATTGTGTATTTATTCATGGTCTTTTATTTTTGATTTCTAGCTTTGATGATGGCGCCCGTCTTGGCCTTGCCGTAACGGATGTAGTCGAGCAGCGGGATGTTGGCGGGGCAGGTGAACTCGCAGGAACCGCATTCGATGCAGTCCATGATGTGGTTCTTCTCTGTCTCGTCGAAGTCGTTCTGCTTGGCCACTTTGTGGAGCAGGAAGGGCTGCAGGCCCATGGGACAGGCCTTGGCACAACGGCCGCAGCGGATGCAGTTGGTCTGACGACGGTCTTGCGCTTCCTTGAGGGTCATCAGCAGGATGCCCGACGTGCCTTTGATGCACGGGAAGTTGGTGACCGACACGCTCTTGCCCATCATGGGACCGCCGTTGATGACGTCGGTGATGTCTTCAGGCAGACCGCCAGCGGCCTCGATAAGGAGGTCGGCAGGGGTGCCGAAGCGCACGCGGAAATTGCCCGGGTTCTTGACCGACTTGCCTGTGACGGTGACGATACGCTCAATCAAAGGCTTGTTCTTCTGCACGGCTTCGTAAACGGCGTAAGTCGAGGCCACGTTGACCACGACGCAACCTGTCTCGATGGGCAGCTTGCCCGACGGCACCTCACGGCCCGTGATGGCCTTGATGATCTGTTTTTCACCGCCTTGTGGGTATTTGGTCTTCAGAGGCTGCACCTCGATGCCAGCGTATAAGTCCTTGTGCTCGTTGATGGTCTTGTCCAACAGCTCGATAGCTTTCATCTTGTTCTGTTCGATGCCGATGATGCCCTTGTCGGTGTTGACAGCCTTCATGAGGATCTTGACGCCCATGAGGAACTCTTGTGTCTTCTCAAGAAGCAGACGGTAGTCGCATGTCAGGTAAGGCTCGCATTCGGCTGCGTTGATGATGATGTATTCGGCTTTCTTGCCTTCGGGGACCATCAGCTTGACGTGGGTGGGGAAGGTGGCACCGCCCATACCGACGATACCGCATTCTTTCACCTTGTCGATGATTTGTTTGGAGTCGAGCTTGATATCGGTAAGCAGCTCGTCAGTGACGAGGATGCCTTCTGCCCATTCGTCTTGCTCTTCACGGTCGATGAAGACGGCGGGTTTGTAGTAGCCCGTGTGGTCCATCACCACGTCGACTTTGGCGACGGTGCCGGTTGCGGGCGAGTGGACGTTGGCCGAGACGAAGCCCTTGGCCGTGCCGATGAGTTGACCCGTCAGTACGCGGTCGCCTTTGTTGACGATGCATTCAGCCGGTGCGCCGAGGCATTGTCCCAACGGGACGATGATCTGCTTGGGCATCGGGAAGTCTTGTATGGGTTTGTCGGCCGAAAGCTTGTTCTCTTCCGGATGGACGCCACCCTTTTTGAAAGTCTTTATCGGGTTCATGCTGTGACGGTGTTTTCGGGTTTGACTTCAGTTTTCACTTCCACAGGCTGTGCTTGGGGCTCGATCTTGACGGCCGGCTCGGCGCCTTCCAGGGCCTTGGGTTCAGGCTTGGGGGCGGGGAAGTTGACGGCATGGATGGTGCCACGCGGACACACCTTGGCGCACTTGCCGCAGGCCTTGCACTTGGCCGGGTCGATGTAGGCCAGGTTGCCGCGCATCTCGATGGCCTCGAAGGGGCATTCCTTCAAGCACTTCTGGCAGCCGATGCAACCCACCGCGCAGTTCTTGATGACCAAGGCACCCTTGTCGGTGTTGGAGCAGCACACGTAGACGCGACGGTCTTTCTTGCCACGCGGACGGATCTCGATGATACCGCGCGGGCAGGTGCGGGCGCAGACGCCGCAACCCACGCACTTGTCGGGGTCGACGACGGGCAGTCCCGTCTCTTCGTCGATGTGCAGCGCGTCGAAGTTACACTTCTTCACGCAGTCGCCCAGTCCGAGGCAGCCTTTTGAGCAGCCGCCTTCGCCGGCATAAAGGGTGGTGGCGAAAGCGCAGATGTCAGCGCCTTCATAATGCACCTTGGCGGGTGAGTTCTGGCAGCTGCCGTTGCAGCGCACCACGGCGATCTTGGGCTCGAAGGTGCCAGCGGTCAGTCCCAGGACGGCGGCCACCTTGCCCATGTCGGTGCCAGGACAGGCCAGACCGTCGATGTTGCCTTTCTCGGCGGCTTGCTTCACACAAGCCTCGGCCAAGGCACGGCAGCCTGCAAAGCCGCAGCCGCCGCAGTTGGCGCCGGGCAGACAAGCTTCCGCTTCATCAATCAAAGGGTTCTCTTCCACCTTGAACCTCTGTGCAACGAAGTACAGAACCACGGCAAGGATGCCGCCCAGGATTCCGAGAACCGCTAAGGAAATTAGTAAAGTATTACTCATCTGTATAGAATTTTGAGTTTGTTTTCGTCAAAACAACCTGCAAAAATACGGAAACTCCTTTTTTTGACAAAAGTTTTTTTCCGTTTTTTATTCAATGGTATATTCGAACCGTTTCTTGAGTTTGTCGCGTTGCAGGTAGAGGACAATATAATAAGGTATCAGCGCGATGAAGCTGATGAGGGCCGACAGACCTTCGCTCAAGCCCAGACCGAGGCATACAAAGAGCACGGCCAGCAGCAGGATGACAGGAAGAAGATAGGCCAAGACGGCGGCCTTGTTGCCTTGCCCGATGCCCATTCTGACGTTGACTTTTTGGTTGAGGGCGAAGTCTTTGTCCTTGGGACGAGGCACGGTGAGGATCTTCTCCGCTTGCTCGCCCATGCCGCAGGCACTCTTGGCGTGGCAGGCAGCGCAGGCGCTTTGTGCCAGTATCTTGATTTCCAGTTCCTCGTCGGTGATCTTGGTCACGATACCCTCGTGTGAGATGGTTTCTTGTGTATTCATGCCGCAAAATTACGATTTTTGTGGGCTTGTTGCAATAAAACCACTATTTTTGCAAGTTAATTCACTAAGAATTATGGCAGAAAAAGAAAAGAAAGACGGTAAACTGAAGCTGTGGATCAACGCAAAGATCGACGCAGCCAAGGCTTGGTACAACCGCGACGACAACTATTTGCGTAGGGTGCGTTTCCCTGGCACCAAATTGCCGTTCCTTGATGTCGTGCGCGACTTCATCAAGCTATTCACCAAGGGCCGTACCATCGACCGTGCCGCCGGTGTGGCGTTCAATTTCTTCGTGGCACTCTTCCCGTTGATTTTGTTTTTCTTCACGCTGATTCCTTATATCCCCATCCCGCATCTCTACGAGCGTGTGATGATGCTCATCAACGACTTCCTCATTCCTTCGGGCACACTCGACTTTGTGACGGAGACCATCGATGGCATCATGAACCAGCCCCACGACGGCTTGCTGTCGATAAGTATTATCTTGTGTATTGTCTTCGGGTCGAGTGGCGTGGTGGCCTTCTTCAACGGCTTCCGTAATGTCTATGCCAATTATCTCCGCAGCAAGAAATTGAACCTTCGCGACTGGCTTGAGCAGCGTCTCTTTGCCATCGTCATGTTGGTGATTATCGGTGCACTGATGGTCGTTTCAGTTCTCTTGATATCCTTGGGTGGCATGGCTTTGAAGTATCTGGTGACTCACGAGATCATCCAAGGAGGTACCTTTACCTTCTTCCTCTTCAGTGTGTTGCGTTGGGTGATTGGTATCTTTGCCCTCTGTTTTGGTATAGCCTTGCTGTATTATTTCGGCAATGTAAAATACAAAGAGCATTATCGGGTAGAACTGAAACATCCCAGACGCAAAGGCAAGAAATATCGTGAGTTCGTCATCTTCAGTCCGGGAACCATCCTTGCCACCACCTTATTTGTTTTGGGCACCGTGGCTTTCAATACCTATATCTCCAACTTCTCGCGCTACAACGCCCTCTATGGCTCCATCGGTACTCTTATCATCCTCTTGCTATGGATTTGGGTGGTGGCTATCTTGATTTTGGCTGGCAACGACTTGAACTCGGGTATCCGTAAGCGTACGATGCAACTGAGTGAGACCGAGATCCAGACACGGCGCAAGGAGATCGTCATCGAAGACCTGAGGAAGCACATCCAGACTTATCAGGCCGCCAATGAATATCGCGAAAGCCGTATCAACGAGTTGAAAAAGAGAATCGAGGAGCAAAACACCTTGATTCAAAACCTTGAGGAACAGAACAAGGATTACGAGTTGATTATCAGCGCTTACGAGGACTATGTGGAATATGAGCGCAAGAGCACGGATGAAGAATACCTGAAGGTGGAAGGGGAATAAGGCATGGGCATCGTGGCACGACAGAGCATCAAGGGCACCATAGCCACCTATATCGGGGTGGTCGTGGGTATCGTCACGACCTTTTTCATCCAGACCAAAGCCCTTCAACCTGAGCAGATTGGCCTCATTGACATCTTGCTGCAATGCTCGTTGCTCTTTGGCGGCTTGGCACAACTCGGTACCAACTCGTCGGCGATGCGTTACTATCCTTTCTTCAAGGATGAGGAACACCGCGACCATGGCTTCTTCGGCTGGACGTTACTAGTCCCGCTCATCGGCTTCATGTTCTTCCTATTGGCGTTTTTCTTGTTCAAAGGTCCCATTGTGCATTTCTTCACGAAGGATGCTGAAGTGGGTGCCGATCTCTTTGCCAAATACGTCAACTTCGTCATTCCCTTGGCGTTCTTTATGCTATATATCTCTGTCTTTGAGACAAATAGCAATCTTCTGCTGCGCATCGTGCTGCCCAAGTTCATCCGTGAGGTAGGCTTGCGGGTGGCTACGTTGGTGGTCTATCTGCTGTACTTCTACAAAGTCATCGATTTTGATGGCGTTATCATAGCTTTCTGTGTGTTCTATGGCCTCGCCACCTTGATCAACATCATTTATCTGCTTTCTCTGAAGCGGGTGTCATTCAAGATCGAATGGGACTACATCAAGCCGGAACTGAAACGCGACTTCCTGTTTTACACCTTATTCATGATTACCGCGGCATTGGCAGGCAATGTCATTCCGATGTTGAGCAAGTTCTTCGTGGCGGGCAAGACGGGTTTCCATTTGGCTGGTGTGTTCACCATCGCCACCAATATCGCGGCGTTGGTCGAGATGCCCTACCGTTCGTTGGGTGCCATCTCGAGGCCGCATATCTCCGAGGCCATGGCCAAACAGGATGTCAAACAGGCCGACTACTTGTGCAAGACCGTGGCATTGCATCAGTTTATAGCCGGAACCTTTGTGTTTTTCCTTATTTGGATCAACATTGACTATATCTTCGATTTGCTGCCTAATGGCGACATCTACCGTTTGGGCAAATGGGCCGTGCTTATCTTGTCGCTGAGCCGTCTCGTTTATTCAACCCTTGGCGTGACTACCACGGCGTTGAGTTATTCGAAGTATTACTATTATTCGTTGGCTTTCACCATCTTGTTGGCGGGCATGTCAGTAGGCTTAAATGCATGGTGGGTGCCCAAGTGGGACATCAACGGCGGCGCCTTGGCCCAAGTGGTGTCGTATCTCGTCTATTTCATCTTGCTGCTTGCCTTCATCAAGTGGAAGATCGGGGTGAATCCGCTGTCGGTGAAACTGATCCCTGTAGCGATTGTGGTGTTGGTCATGTTTGGCCTCAACTGGCTGTGGACCCTTGTGCTGACGCCCTGGTTTGAAGGCTTGTTTGCCAAACCTGTTTTCGGCTTGGGCATCAATGCGGTGCTGAAGTCGGTCCTTTTCCTTGTCTTGGGTCTTGCCGCGCTCTACAAATGGAAGGTCTCTCAATCGGTGAATGACCTGATTGACAAAGCCATGAAGATCATAGGATGGAAATAATTGATGTTACCATTCCCAGTTGAATATCCCAAAGCTTGAGGGCGTGCTCTTGATGACTTTTTTCGTGACTTTATGGTATCGGTTGATGGCGGAGACCATATATATCCCTGCTGCCTTGCCTGCCAAGGAATAGGGCACGAGGGTGCCGTGGATATCTGCATCAACACGGAAGCGGCCTATGAGTTGTCCTAGATAGTCGTAAATGACTACGATAGCCTCGCCCTCCATTCCATAAAGCACAATGTTGAACTCGCCTTGGGTGGGGTTGGGGTAAATGACAATGTCGGGGCGGGCGTCGTGGTTGATGAAGAGGGTGCGCTCCACAGAACCGCATGCGGTATAGACCCTTACTTTCAATGTCGCAGTGCCGGGTGAAGTGATGTTGACTATGCATTCAGGCAAGTCAGGCGAAAACTGAATGGTCCAAGGCCCGTCAATGCTCCATTCGTAGCCAAAGCAACCTTCGACAGGGGCGATGCTATAGGTGTATTGTCCGTTGGTTTGGTAATAGATGAGGCTTTCGCCATGAATGGGGCTGACGTAAGAAGAGGCTCCGAGGGTCAGGTCGAGGATGACGATGCTGTCGCAGCCTTGTGCCGAGATGAAGGTCTGCTCATAAAGGCCACTCTCTGTGTAGGTTGTCCCATTCCAAGTGTAGCTGTCGCAAGCGGCTTTGTACAGATAGTTGTGAATGGTGTCGCCTAAGTGAACATGGATGTTCAGCAAGGTGTCGCAGCCCAATGGGTTTTCGATCAGGTATTCATAGTCGCCACTTTCCGTATAGGTTACACCATGATAAGTGTAGGTTTGGCAGCCTTCGCCATAGTGCTCAATTTCTACCATGCCACCAGGGTTGTAAGGCTCGCCAGTTGGAGTGATGTAGCCAGCTTGTTGCAAGAAGTTGTTGTAGGGTCGTCGAAGGGTGCCGTCTGACCCTGTGAAAACTGTCGCCTTGTCGAAACAATAGGTCGGGATGGTGAGGTCTTCGTTGACGTTGGTAACGTGGTACATGTATTGGTTCCACACAGGTCTGGCTGGTGCCCAGTTGCCGGGATTACCGAACATGTGGAGCCCGCCAACGCCAGGGAGGTAGGCATATTGGTCAAGCATACCTGAGACAACGATTTCGGCTGACCCATCGCCATTGACATCGGCAACGATTGGGTATTCACAGCCTGTTCCAGCTGCCATCATTCGAGTGTAGATGTTGTAAGGCCTGATGGTGTCGTTACCGGTGATGTGGCTCTTCCCGCTACCGTTGATGATGCGAAGGTTCTCGCTGTCGCGATAGACGAGTTCCATGATGTCATCCTGGTTGAAGTCAAACAGTGTGATGCCTGTTTGTCCTGATAAGTCGTCGTGCTGGTGTTGCCAGACGGTAGTCAGCCCGGTTGGTGTCGTGTATCGCCAACAATAGATATACATCGGTTGCCATGACTCTTGCTTTTCAAGAAAGATGATCTCAGGATGCGGGTCGTCGTCGATATTGCCGATGAGGGGATAACCGGTGCAAAGGCATGGGACGGTCTTCTGGAAAATGATTTGTCCGTTAGAAGGCTTGTAGGCATAGAAATAGACCGTGCCCATGGTGTGGTCGTCAGTGTTGTTGCGAGTGACCAAGACCTCGCATTGGCCGTCGAGGTCGAAGTCGGCGAGGCTGACATGTCCGTCGGGGGTATAGCCTGACGGTGGCGTGATGGTTTTGTTGACCGTGATGGCGTTGAGTGCGGGATTGGTGCGGCTGGTGATGTTTACGTTGTAGATGGTGTTGCCGCAAATCAGCTCTTGCTTTGCGTCGCCCAGCACGTCAGCGGCTAACGACATGGCATAATAGCAGCGGTGGCTGTTGACTACACCTGGTGCCGAGCCTCTGTAACTCAATCCTTTGTTTCCGTTTTCGGGACCCGAGCAGAGCCATTTGAGCGTGGCGGCATCAAAGATATCGCTGCCGGCATATACTTCTGGGAAACCGTCGCCATTGAAATCGGCGAATGAGACCATGCCTTCGCAGGAAGTGGCGCGATCCGATACGTTGAGTAGGGTGCCGTCGATGGCGTATGAACGGATCTTTCTGTCGTAACTGTGGACAAAGATGGCACCTTGCTGCGAACCGTTGGGCAAGGGGTATCTGCAGAGGGCATAATTGCCCGTGGTGTTGTAGATGGAGTCTTGGATGTTGAACCTGTATTGTAGTGAGAGGTCAATGCCACTGTAAACGTCCAAGGTGTTGGTGCGGTAGTTGTTGCCATTGAAGTGCGATATCAGGATGTCGACGATGCCGTTGCTGTCAATGTCGCCAGCTATTACCGGGGCGTAAGAAGCCACCACCTCTGGTGTGGAATGAATTAGCTTTACGTCCCAAGCCATGCCTTCCATAGGATGGTTGCAGTCGCTCTCAAGGATGTTGTCGGGGAGTCCAGGGACAGGAACGGGATCCTCAAGGATGATGTTTCTGACCGCGCGGACACGGAATGGGTTCGATTTTAAGGCGAGTACGCAGTGACCGGCACGGACGTTGGCCGTCGGAGCGCAACTTAAACCGAAAGCTTGAGAGTCGTTGGCCTCGGAGCTTGACCAATAATAATCTTCCGCTAAGGTGGTGCCATACGTCTGCAACTTGTCCTCGATGAAGGCAAGAGAGCCAAAGAGTTTCAATAGCTGTCCTGCAGTGGGCAGATACCAGCCGTGTTGATAGTCGACTGCATTGGCGGCTGTGGCCAACCCGTTTTGGTGGTTTCTGATGCTTCCCGTATTGGCAAAGCCGTTGGTTTCGTCGAGCAAGGCGCCGAAAGGATGGGCGCAGGTTTGGTTGTTCAATCCAGGCACATCGGTGTTGTCGCCCCAAGATATGGCGCTTGCCGCGTCGTTCAAGGCCACCATCCAGCCATCGGTTTGGTCAGGGCTGACGTAGAAAAGGATGCCACGACTGCCATCGTTGTTGGTGATGAGGTCCCCGATATGGTAAGTAGGGTGAACGGGTTGTTGTATGGTGAAATCCCTGATTTGTCGGACAGCGATGCCAGTGGGGGGATAGTTGTTGCTGTTGTCTTTTAGATAATCACCTGTGCTACCTCCCGAGTTCATGTCGAAGGCATGATAGGGAGAGTGTTCGGTCGACGACCACCAATAGAAGTTGTATTGATAGTGTATGGCTGTTCCGCCTACGACTTGCAGCGAGGTGTTGATTTCAGGAGCACACGAGTAGAGGTATCGCAACTGTCCTGCGCTGGGAAGATACCATCCGTTGTCATAGTCAACGGCCCATGCCGCAGGAAAAATGGAGCTGTTGCCTTCGGCGCGGATGATACCTGTGTTGGTGTGACCGTCCAAATCATGCATGGCATTGCGGGCGTTGCTGATGTCAGGTAGATTAGCAATATCGTATTCATAGTATCTACACCATTTGATGGAAGAACTTTGGTTGTTGAGCGCGACGGCCCAGCCGTGAGTGTCGGTGTTGTCGATGTAGAACACGATGCCTTCAGCTGTCTTCCCCGATGAAGGAAACGCTTCGCGACTTACAATGCTGCCATCGGTGCAGAGGATGTCACCGATGCTGACTTGGCTGATGAGGCATGTCGGCAACAACAGGATGAAGAGGACGATGGTGATGATTCTGTTTTTCATAGCGGTTCTGTTTTTAGTTTGGTTCGAGCAATACCATATGTTGTTTGTATCTCAACGAGATAGAGTGAGGGAGGAAGGAGTGGTAGGGGAAGCTCCACATGGTCGACTTGGTTGACTGGATGTTCCCAAACGCATTGCCCTTGCATATTGTACAGTTTAATCCTCACAATGCTTTCGGCTTCAATGGTTACTTTGTCATGTGCGGGATTGGGATATAAGGCGGCTGAAATTGTTTGGAAATCATTGATGTCGAAGAATCCAGCATGGATGACGATTTCCTGTTCCGAGAATCCGCAGCCGTTCCAAGCCCTGACGCGCAGGGTGGCTGTGCCAGGGTGGTAGATGGTAAGTGTGCATGCTGTACCCATGGTATCCATGGTCCAATCAGCACCGTCGAGTTCCCATTCGTAATGCTCAGCAAGCCCTACAGGGTTAATGGAATAATGAAATTCACCCAAGATAAGGTCGGTTGAGACATAGACTTCAGTCGGACCGTAGATGGCGGGGATGGATTCGGGATAGAGGTCGAAAGACAGGTGCATGGTGACGATGCTATCGCAACCATCGGGAGCGACAAACTCTTGTGTATAGTCGCCCGGGGTAGCGTATGTGACGCCGTTCCATGTGTAAGCGTTGCAGGCTTGCTGCCACCATTCGTAAGTCACGGTTCCGCCGATGCTCACCTCGATATTGTAAAGAGTGTCGCATCCGTTTGACGCCTCTACCAATTGTTGGAATGACCCGCTTTCGTTGTATGTGACACCATGGAAGACAAAGGCGGTGCACCCTGAACCGTTGATGCCGACTTCGGTCAATCCTCCAGGATTGTAGGGCTCACCATATTGGTCAATATAGCCCGCCTGCTGCAAGAAGTTGTTGTAGGGTCGGCGTACGGTGCCGTTAGGTGCCGTGAAAACAGTGGCCGCGTTGTAGCAGAAGGTCGGGATGGTTAGGTTTTCGTTGACATTGGTGACGTGGTACATGTATTGGTTCCAGACAGGTCGTGCCGATCCCCAACTGGGACTTCCAAAGACATGAATGTTGCCATAACCTATGTCGTAATTGAAGTGTTGGTCAAGCAAGCCGGTGGCAACGATTTCTGCTATACCGTCGCCATTTATGTCGGCAACGATGGGGTATTCGCATCCCGTTCCCGCAGCCATTGTCCTCGCGTAAATATTGTATGGTCTAATGGTGTCGTTTCCGGTGACATGGCTTTTGCCGCTGGCATTGATGATACGCAGATTGTTGTTATCACGGTAGACCAGTTCCATGATGTTATCTTGGTTAAAATCGAATAGTGTCATGGCTGTTTGTCCCGAACGGTCGTCATGGTTTTGCGACCAAACAGTTTGAAGACCCGATTGGGGCACGTATCTCCAACAGAAAATCTTTTCAGTGCTGCCGTTGGGTTGATTTTCCAATAAGACGATTTCGGGATAAGGGTCGGTGTCGATGCTGCCTATGAACACATAACTTGAACTGGCGCAACGGTGAGGTTTTTCGAAAAGGATTTGCCCATTGGAAGGTTTATAGGCGTAAAAATAGGTGTTGTCAACAATCTGGTCGTTGGTGTCGTCACGTATGACAAGAATTTCAGTTTCTCCATCGAGGTCAAAGTCTGCTATGCAGGTGTGGCCATCTTGGGAGCAACCGTTGGGAGGCGTGATGGTCTTGTTGACCGTGATGGAGTTTTGGCTGGGATTGGTTCGGCTGACTATGTTGACGTTGTAGATGGTGTTGCCGCATATCAATTCCTGTGTATCATCACCTAAGGTATTATATGCCAACGACATGGCATAATAGGTATGGTGGTAGACGCCATTGCTGTAGGCAGGTGTGCCTCTGTAACTTAGGCCTTTATTGCCGTTGTTGGGTCCAGAGCACAGCCAATGAAGTGTGGCTGCATCAAAGATGTCGCTGCCCGCATATACTTCGGGATAGCCGTCGCCGTTGAAATCAGCCAGTGAGACCATGCCGTCGCAAGAGGTGGGCTGGTCTGAGACATTCAGTAGGGTGCCGTTGATGGAGTAGGCACGGATTCTCTTGTCGTAACAATGCGTGAAGATAGCGCCTTGCATCGTGCCGTCAGCTTTGGGATAGCGTCCGATGGCGTATGGACCGTTGGAAAGGTAGATGGTGTCGGGGACGATAAAGGAATGTTGAAGGCTTAAGTCTGAACCGCTATAGACGTTGATTTCGCGGCTTCGGTAGTTGTTGCCATTGTATTTGGCTACCACGATGTCGGTAACGCCGTTGCCGTCAATGTCGCCAACCATGACAGGGGAATAGGAAGCTACGTCGTCCCCGGTGCTGGATTCGAGGAGCTGAATTTCCCAAGCACTGCCTAATATGGGTCGGTTGCAGTCGCTTTCAAGAACGTTGTCGGGAAACGTCTGCCCGAAAACGAGCAAAGGGAGTAAGAGATGCAAGATGAGTAGCGCCTTTTTCATGGCAAAGCAAATTCATTCTATCTTGTAGATTTGCAAAAATACATAATTAATTCAAATAATTGTTTATTGTGCCAATTTATTGCAGTGTTTATGAAAACTACATTGTTTGCACCGTCATTACGAAAAAAGTCGTAACGAAAAAAGTCGTAATGCAAAATGGAATTGGCTAATGCTTCATTGATGCTAAAGTGTCGAATGAAAATGTATGATGAATTAAGCCAAGAGATTCTTGTAGAAATCAACCAGTTTCTCGCTCTCTTTTTCCCAATTGAACTCTTCTTCAATGGCTTTTCTACCGTTGTTGCCCATTTCATAGGCTTGTTCGGGATGCTCCTTCAACCATTTTATGGCATCGGCAATGTCCTCTGGCTTTTCGGGGTCGATACAGATGGCAAAGTGATACTTCTCATTCATCTTTTGTGCAAAGTCTGTATTGGAAATGACTACGGGCAATTGCATTGACATGTAATCGTAGACCTTGGTCGGGAGGGTGTCGATTTTGTCGTATTGCCCGACATTGAGCAGGGTGGAAGCTCCGATGTTTGCCTCCTCCAACAAGGCTACCATGCCTTTTTTGTCCAAAAAGCCTTTGTAGTCGACGCAGGCGTAGGCAGGCGATTCTTTTAGTTCTGTTTCGTAGGTTTTGGGCGAGAAAGCGCCGGCCAAAAGCAATTTTGCTTTGGCTTGGTATGCCGCTTCGATGAGTTGCGTGATGCCTCGTTCTTTGGTAATGCCTCCAATCATTGCCACGGCTGGACCTTGTGAATAGTCTATGGGCGTTTTCCTCGTGTAATCGGAGAGACTTGGCAAGTTTCTGATAAACAAGGTCTTTTGACAACGATGGTCGAAATAGTCAACGCCATTCATGGTACATACCTGAACTACCCCGTCGATTTTCATGCAGACGTGTTTTTCGTAGCGCATGTAGAGGTTGCCGAACACTTTCATGAGGAAAGCAGGTGTTTTTATCACCTTGATCTTGTGGATATTATCGCGAAGTTGCCAACCATAGTATTCGTGACTATCGAAAATGACGATTTTGCCTGCCCGTTTCAGTTTCATCCCTACGGGCAACAACTCGGGCTCATGCAAGTGATAGATGTCGGCATCGACTGTTAGGGCGGTTTCCAAACTCATCTTGTTCCGCTTTCTCAGCAGTTCGAGGTTGTTTTTGATGGGATAAAACAGGCTTATGCAGCGAACGCCGTCAATCACTTCAGTCTTGGCTGTGTCACCAAAACCGATGAGCGTGACGTCAAAACCAGCTTTTGCCAATGACTTGCACTCTTTTTCAAAGATGCGCATGTCATTCATTTTGTGCTTGCTTGCCAGATGACAGACTTTGACTCTCTTGTCTATGTTGGGACTGGTTGTCATTCGTTAATGGCTTGGTTGAGCAGGGCCGCGTATTGTTGCGTCATAACCTGTCTCGAATAGTTTTCCACCTTTGGATTCGTGTTGCCTTCCAGAGTGTTCTCCAAATACCTCTGATAGAGGTTTTTCAAGGCTTCCTTCATCTTCTCTTTGTCTTCAAAGCTGATGGTTAGGCCGGCACCAGTTTCCCTAAGGATTCTTGCCGCATCGCCATCTTCGGGACCGATGCAGAGGATGGGGCGGCCCGAGGCCATATACTCGAAGAGCTTGCCGGTAAGCAGGCCTTTGGCGCGTGGCTCGCTGTCGGGCATGAGCAGGAGCAAGAGCAATGTTGAGCTGCGATGCACCGCCGACACTTGGTCGTGCGGCATGTAAGGCGAATAGGCGACATGTTGTGTCAAGCCGTTTTCGTCGATGCTGCTTACCACAGCGCTGTCAATCTGACCAATCATGTTGATTCTTAGGTTCTTGTCAAAACCGCTATCTTCCTTGATGAGCTCAGCCAAGGCTTGCCATAGGTTGCTGGGGTTTTGGATCTTGGAGAGTACGCCGAGATAGGTGATGGTAAACTGTTCGGACAAGTTGACGGGCGTCTGTGCGTCGTCGTTGCGGTCGAAACCGTTGTAAATGGTCCTGACGTTCCTGTTGCCCAATCGCCCAAGCCTTCTCGCACCATCGGGTGCCACGGTGACCACCTTGTCGGCTTTGGTCAACACCTCTTGCTCCAAACGGTGATGTTTGCGGTCGGCCCAAGCGGTGAGGTGCAGGTCGTTGTAGTAGTCAATCTCGGTCCAAGGGTCGCGGAAGTCGGCAATCCACGGGAGACCCAATGCTTCCTTCAGCTTCATGGCGATCAGGTGCATGGAGTGGGGTGGCCCTGTGCTGATGATGGCATCCACGGGGTGCTCGTTCAGGTATTCTTTCAAGAAGCGTACCGAAGGCTTCACCCACCCGCAACGGGCGTCAGGGATGAAGAAGTTGCCGCGTACCCACAGCGACAGGTCCGACTTCCAGCTTTTGTTCTTTTCCTTCTCTTGGATGAATCCCATCTTCACGGTCTCGTCCTTGTTGATTCCGAGGAACTTCTTGTATGCGGAATAAGGTTCGGTGATGGGTCTTCTGATGACCTCTATGTTAGGCGCGACATCCTTCTCCAAGGAATGATCGATAATCGGATACTCAGCGTTTTCTGTAGTGTATATCACGGGCTGCCAGCCGTATTCGGGCAGGTACTTCGACATCTTCAGCCAGCGTTGCACGCCGCTGCCACCCGAAGGAGGCCAATAGTAGGTGATGATCAGAACGCGTTTCATGCCTTTTCTTCTTTTTTGGGTTTGAAGGTATAGATGAGGGCGCCTATCAGGCCCAAGATCATAATCAACGAACTGACAAACGACACGGTGTTGCCCACCTTGTAGGCCTTGGGCGCGTACTCCATGACGATGTCATGCTCACCACCAGGGATGAGGGCGGCACGCAGGATGTAGTTGGCGCGAAGCAAAGGCTGCTCCTGTCCGTCCACATACATCTTCCATCCCTTCTCAGTCCAAATTTCGGAGAAGACGACAAGATAGTTGGCATCTGTTGCGCCTGTTGAAACGCCGCGGAACTTATAGCACAATTTGTTGGGCTGGTAATCCTCCAAGGTAATCTCGGGCACGATGCTGTCCGTGAGTTGGTAGTTGCCGACTTGTTGTGCAAACTCCCTGTTGATGATGGCCGCGTGAGCCAAGTTGGTCTCCGCGATGGCGTCGATTTCCTCATTAGGTGTGCTCACCCAGCGGATGTCGTTAACCACCCATGCGTTGCCCAAGGCATTGGCGTTGGGGAAGGGTTGTGCGTTGGGGTTGAAGATGACGTACTTCGTGTTCAGCATATTGATCACTTTCTGCTGCGACAAGCTCAGCATCAGATCCTGCGCGGTCTTAGCTCCTCTGAGTTGGTTGAGCTCGTTGCCGAGGTATTGCGAGATGACGTCTTGGTAACGGCGCAGTTTGGCGCCCGAATAGCCACCCAGCGACTTGTGGAAATAGCAGGTGCTGGCATCGTTGAACATATCCTTGGTGATGTCGGCTACACGGAAGTCCAAGTCGTTGTCGTTCAATATATATTGGTCGGCGGCAGAAGCAGTGAAAGGCTTCGAGTATTGCTCCTTGCTGACGAATTTGTCGTTGTTCAGGTAACGCTTGTCGATGGGGAACATGTCGACCAAAACCAACACGGCGAGGATGGGGAAGGCGATTTGGCCCTTCAACTTGCCCTTGCCATAGAGGAACAACGGCACAGCGGCAAGGATGATGAACAGCAGGCTGCGCAGCGCGTCCTTGCGGAAGATGGCCACACGCACGTCTTCGAGTTGCGATGCAAACTGGGCGTAGACGGCGCCGTCCTTGCCTTTGCTCATGGCGGCGAACTGTTCAGCCTCGCCTTGGCTGAGGAAGCTGAAGAAGGTCTTCGGGGCGAGATAGAACAAGAGACAGATACCTGCCGTGATACCCAAGGCGATATAGAATTTCTTGATGTTCTTTTGGAAGCCGTCGGGATCCTTCATCAGCTCGGCGAGTCCTAAGAAGCCTAACAACGGCATGGTAATCTCGGCGATGACAAGCGTCATGGAAACGG
>JAEEGI010002340.1_pt1 | contig 46796 bp, 40 predicted proteins | sample 8958751 | NCBI WGS metagenome assembly JAEEGI01 (sample SAMN16246545, study PRJNA631951) | gut metagenome | biome: gut microbiome; feature: rumen; material: KS-attached | host: Bos | place: Iran: Karaj | collected 2018-10
GCGTGCCGTCGTCCTCCAGCATCTTGTCGGCGTTGCCGTGGTCGGCGGTAATCAGCATCACGCCGCCCATCTTGTGCACGGAGTCCCAGACGCGGCCCACGCAGGTGTCCACGGCCTCCACGGCCTTGACCGCCGCTTCAAACACGCCGGTGTGGCCCACCATGTCGCAGTTGGCAAAGTTGAGGATCACGGCGTCGTATTTGCCCGACAGCACGGCTTCCTCCACCTTTTCGGTGACTTCATAGGCGCTCATCTCCGGCTGCAGGTCATAGGTCGGCACCTTGGGGGAGGCGACCAGAATACGGTCCTCGCCCGCATATTGCTTCTCTACGCCGCCGTTGAAGAAGAACGTGACGTGGGCGTACTTTTCGGTCTCGGCAATTCTGAGCTGCGTTTTGCCGAGCTTTGCCATATATTCGCCGAAGGTGTTTTCCAGCGTCTGCGGCTTGAAGGCCACGTGGACGTTCGGCATGGTGGCGTCGTACTGCGTCATGCAGACGTAATACAGGGGGAAGAACCCGTTGCGGCGTTCAAAGCCCTTGAAGTCGGGGTCGACGAACGTGCGGGTGATTTCGCGGGCGCGGTCGGGGCGGAAGTTGAAGAACACGATGGAATCGTCGGGCTTCACGGTTGCGTGCTCTGCGCAGACCGTGGGCAGCACGAATTCGTCGGTCAGATACTTGCCGTCCGCGTCGATCGTTTCATACGACGCCCGGATTGCGGCCACCGGATCGGCGTTTTGAATCCCTTCGCCGTAGACCATGGCGGCATAGGCCTTTTCCACGCGCTCCCAGCGGTTGTCGCGGTCCATCGCGTAATAGCGGCCCATGACCGTGGCGATTTTGCCGACGCCGATTTCGGCGAGCTTGTCGCGGCAGGCGGCAACGTAGTCTGCGCCGGAGGCGGGCGGCACGTCGCGGCCGTCAAGGAAGCAGTGGACGAACACCTTGTCGAGACCGGCGCGTTTCGCCAGCTCCACAACCGCATACAGGTGGGTGTTGTGGCTGTGGACGCCGCCGTCGCTCATGAGACCCATCAGGTGCAGGGCACTGTCGTTCTGTTTGCAGTTTTCCATCGCGCCGAGCAGCGCTTCGTTTTGGAAGAAATCGCCGTCGGAGATCGACTTGGTGATGCGGGTCAACTCCTGATAGACCACGCGGCCGGCGCCGATGTTGGTGTGGCCGACCTCGCTGTTGCCCATCTGACCGTCGGGCAGACCGACGTCCATGCCGGAAGCGCCGATATAGGTCATCGGGCAGGTGGCCGCCAGTTCATCCAGCCGCGGCGTGTTCGCCGCAACGATGGCGTTGCCGTAGTCGCTCGGGTTTTTGCCGAAGCCGTCCATGATGCACAGCAGGACAGGTTTTTTCATTTTTATCAACCTCATTTCAGATTAAAAGGCGGAACAAACCGTTCCGCCTTCTGTTGTCATTTATGGAACGCGGGGACATCCGGCAGCCGCGGCAGCGTGAATCCGGATTCCGATTCCGCATCCCGAATCGCGAGGTCTCAGCCCTCGCTGGCTGCTTTGACGATGACGGAGAAGTCAGCCGCTTTCAGCGAAGCGCCGCCGATCAGGCCGCCGTCCACGTTGACCTTGGAGACCAGCTCTTCGGCGTTCTTGGCGTTCATGGAGCCGCCGTACTGTACGGTAACAGCTTCCGCAGCCTCTTCGCCGTAGGCTTCCGCGATCGCGGCGCGGACAAAGCCGTTGCCCTCGTCCGCCTGGTCGGCCGTGGCGGTCACGCCGGTGCCGATGGCCCAAACGGGTTCATAGGCGATGATGACGTTCTTGAGCTGCTCTTTGGTGACGCCCGTCAGCGCCATCTTGGTCTGATACTTCAGCAGAGTTTCAGTATAGCCGAGCTCGCGCTGCTCCAGCGTTTCGCCCACGCAGATGATCGCCTTGAGGCCGGCGTTCAGCGCGGCAAGGGAGCGCAGGTTCACGGTCTGGTCGGTCTCGCCGAAATACTGGCGGCGTTCGCTGTGGCCGATGACGACGTATTCCACGCCGCAGGCGACAAGCATGTCGGCGGAAACCTCGCCGGTGTAGGCGCCGCTGGCCTTGAAGTGGACGTTCTCGGCGCCGATTTTGATGTTGGAGCCCTTCGCGGCTTCCACGGCGGCGGCGATGTCGACGAACGGGACGCACAGGACCACGTCACAGTCGGCGCCCGCCACCAGCGGCTTCATCTCGTTGATGAGCGCGGTGGTCTGCGCGGGGGTGTTGTTCATTTTCCAGTTGCCGGCGATAACGGCTCTGCGGACGGATTTTTTCATAATCTTTCACCTTTCTGTTATAGTGTGTAGTGTGAAATGTGAAGTGTGTAGTTGTGTACAATCACTGCAAAGCAGGCTTTGCTCAATCCTTGTCGTTGAGCGCCGCAACGCCCGGAAGCTCTTTGCCCTCAAGGAACTCGAGGGACGCGCCGCCGCCGGTGGAGATGTGGCTCATCTTGTCGGCAAAGCCGAGCTTCTGGATCGCAGCTGCGGAATCGCCGCCGCCGATGATCGAGATCGCGTTGCTTTCGGCAATCGCGGTGGCAACGCCGATCGTGCCGTTTGCAAAGTGTTCCCATTCGGAAACGCCCATCGGACCGTTCCAGATCACGGTGCCGGCGTCCTTCACGGCTTCGGCGAACAGCGCGGTGCTCTTCGGGCCGATGTCAAGGCCCATCCAGCCGTCGGGGATATCGTCGGAATCCACGATCATGTATTCCGTATCGGCCTTGTATTCTCTGCCGACGACGTTGTCGATGGGAATCAGGAAGTTGACGCCCTTGGCCTTTGCCTTTTCCATCATCTCTTTGGCAAGGTCGATCTTGTCGGCTTCCAGCAGGGAGGTGCCCACGGTGTGGCCGAGCGCGGCAAAGAAGGTGTAAGCCATGCCGCCGCCGACGATCAGGGTGTCCACCTTTTCCATCAGGTTGGTGATGACGCCGATTTTATCGGAGACCTTGGCGCCGCCGAGAATGGCGACGAGGGGACGCTTCGGGTTTTCCAGCGCGCCGCCGATGTATTCCAGCTCTTTCTGGATCAGGAAACCGCAGACGGCCGGCAGATAGTCGGCAACGCCGGTGGTGGAGGCGTGGGCGCGGTGGGCGGAGCCGAATGCGTCGTTGACGAAAACGTCAGCCAGAGAAGCAAGCTTCTTTGCAAACGCGGGGTCGTTCTTGGTCTCTTCCGCGTGGAAGCGGACGTTTTCGAGCAGCAGCACTTCGCCTTCCTTGAGGTCGGCGGCCAGAGACTGCGCGCTTTCGCCCACAACGTCCTCGGCCATCTTGACCGGGCGGCCGAGCAGCTCGGACAGGCGGGCGGCCACGGGAGCCAGCGAGAATTCGGGGTTGAATTCGCCCTTGGGTCTGCCGAGGTGGGAGCAAAGGATCAGCTTTGCGCCGTTGTCAAGCAGATACTGAATCGTGGGCAGGGAAGCGACGATGCGCTTGTCGCTGGTGATCACGCCGTTTTCCATCTTGACGTTGAAATCGCAGCGGACAAGCACTTTCTTGCCTTTGACGTCGATGTCCTTGACGGTCTTCTTGTTGAGTACGTTCATGATTATCGTTCCTTTCGGTTTGTTTGAACTATATTTTTCAATAACAGTCAAAGTATATTCTATAACAAACCGCTGCGTTTTTCAAGTCTTTTCGAGAAAAATATAACCGCGTTTTTTCTTCTCTTGTAAACGCCGGACGGTTGTGGTATACTATACCCGTTATCATGCCGTATAAAGGGGGAACCGAACGGAAGATGAAACTGCAAAAGATCTGCAAGGGCGTCCGCCTCGCCGGCTGCGGGGCAGCACAGTTCAAGACGGCGGCGGTGTCGCTGTCGCTGCTTGCGCCGCTCGATGAAAAAACCACCGTTCGCGCGCTGCTGCCCGGGCTTTTGGCGCGCACGACAAAGGAGTATCCCACCACGCTTTCCATGAACCGGCGGCTCGGCGCGCTCTACGGCGCTTCCATCACGCCCTCGGTGAAAAAGCAGGGCGAAATGCAGGTGCTCACGCTGACGCTGACCACGCTGGACGACCGGTTTGCGCTTGAGGGCGAAGACGTCTGCACAGAGGCGATCGGCCTTTTGTGCGACTGCCTGCTGCAGCCGGACGTGACGCAGGAAGGCTTCCGCCCGGAAAACGTCCGCCGCGAAAAAGCGCTGCTGCGCCAGCGGCTCGACAGCGAAAACGACGACAAGCGCCTGTATGCGCTGCGCCGCATGACCGAAGAGATGTGTCGGGACGAACCCTATCGCCGCAACCCCTGCGGCTGCCGCGACGAGATCGACGCGATTACCGAAAAAGACCTGCTTGACTGCTGGATGGATCTGATGCTGCACGCAAACGTGCTGGTCGCCTATGTCGGCAGTCTGCCCGAGGAGACGGTTGCCGCGGTGCTGAAAGCGCGCTTTTCCGCGGTGCAGAAGCAGGAACTGCCCGAGCTTCGCACGGAGTTTCTGACCGAAAGCTACGGCTCCCGCACGGTCCGCGAAACGCAGGACGTACAGCAGGGCAAGCTGGTGATCGGCTACCGCGCGGGCATGACCTATGAGATGGACAACTACGCCGCGATCCGCCTGATGACGGCAATCTTCGGCGGCGGCACGTTCAGCAAGCTGTTTTGCAACGTGCGCGAGAAGATGAGCCTTTGCTATTACTGCAGCGCGCGGCTGGTGCGCCACAAGGGGCTCATCATCGTGGAAAGCGGCGTTGAGACCGCAAACGCCGAACAGGCGCTCGCAGCGATCCGCCGTGAGCTGGACGAGGTGCGCGCGGGCAACTTCACCGACGAAACGCTGGCGCAGGCCAAACGCGCGCTCTGCGACAGTCTGCGCTCCGTGACCGACAGCAGCTTTTCCGCGCTGTCGTGGCTGGAATCACTCGGAATGTCCGAAACGTTCCGGACGCCGCAGGAGTTTGCCGAACTGCTGCAGAGCGTCAGCCGCGAAGAAGTGATCCTTGCGGCGAATCTCGTAACGGAAGACACGGTATTTCTGCTGCAAAGCGGCAGGAAGGAGGCGCAGGCATGACGGAACGCATCATCAGAAACGATCTGCTTGGCGAGCAGTACTATGAGATCGAACACGACAGCGGTCTGCGCGTGCTCGTGATGGAGCTGCCGCGGTATACCGGCGCGTTCGCCATGTTCGGCACGCGGTTCGGCTCGGTCGATACCTGCTTCAAACGCAGCGACGAGGCCGATTACACCACCGTGCCCGACGGCATTGCGCATTTTCTGGAGCACAAGCTCTTTGAAAGCGAAGAGAAGGACGCCTTTGAGCGCTTCAACCAGACCGGCGCTTCGGCCAACGCCTTCACGTCGTATGACCGCACAAGCTATCTGTTCCAGTGCGCCGACCGCGTGGAAGAGAATCTGGAGATCCTGCTCGACTTTGTGACGCATCCCTATTTCACCGAAGAAACCGTGCAAAAGGAGCAGGGCATCATCGGCCAGGAGATCCGCATGTATCAGGACAATCCGGACTGGGTGCTGGTGCTGAACCTGCTGCGGGCGATCTATCACGCCAATCCGGCGCGCCTTGATATCGCCGGTTCGGTCGAATCCATTGCCGAAATCACGCCCGCGCTGCTGTATGCCTGCTACCGGACGTTCTATAACCACTCCAACATGGTGCTCGCCGTGGCGGGCAACGTGACAAAAGAGCAGGTGCTTGCCGTCTGCGACCGGGCGCTGCAAAAAGAAGCCCCGGTGCGCTTTGAACAGATCGTGCCCGAGGAGCCCGACACGGTGGCGCAGCCGTATATTGAAGCGGTCATGCCGGTCGAGCTGCCGAAGTTCGCGCTCGGCTTCAAGCAGCCCGCGCAGCCGCTCGTGCGGTCCGACCGCGAAACGGTCGCCATGGAGATTGCGCTCGACATCGCGGCGGGCAAGCTGTCGCCGCTGTATCACGCGCTTCTGGAAAAAGGGCTGATCAATCCGAGCTTTTCCGCGTTCTATTTCACCGGCCGCGGCTTTGCCGTGCCGATGATCGTCGGCGAAAGCGCCGACCCCGCGGCGGTACGCGAGGCGGTTCTGGCGCGAATCGAAGCGCTGCAGCAAAACGGGATCAGCGACGAAGACTTTTCGCTTTCGCGCAAGCAGCTTTACGGCCGCGCCGTCCGCGGCTTCAACGACGTGGACGATCTGGCCTACCAGCTGACGGACGCCTGTTTCCGCGGCAGCACGCTGTTCGGCGAGATTGAAAGCTTCCGCGCCGTGACAAAAGAAGACGTGACGGAAATGCTCGGCCGTCTGCAAAGCGCAAACAGCAGCTTTTCCGTGGTGAAGGGGGCAAAGGCATGAAACAGCTGATTCTGGCCGAAAAGCCCTCCGTCGCCCGCGATATCGCGCGCGTGTTGGGCGCCAACCGCAAAGCCGACGGCTTTCTGGAGGGCGGCCGCTATGTCGTCACCTGGGCGCTCGGCCATCTGGTGACGCTGGCCGACCCCGACGCCTATGACGAAAAATACAAGGCGTGGCGGCTCGAGGATTTGCCGATGCTGCCGCAGAAGATGAAGCTCGTGGTGATTCCGCAGACTAAAAAGCAGTTCTACACGGTGCAGAAGCTGATGGCCCGCGCCGACGTGGAATCGCTGGTGATTGCCACCGACGCCGGCCGCGAGGGCGAGCTCGTGGCGCGGTGGATCATGCAGAAGGCGCACTGGAAAAAGCCGACCTTCCGCCTGTGGATCTCCTCGCAGACCGACCGCGCGATCAAAGAGGGCTTCGCCAACCTGAAGCCCGCCAGGCAATACGACAATCTCTACGCCTCCGCCCAGTCGCGCGCCGAAGCCGACTGGCTGGTGGGGCTCAACGTGACGCGCGCGCTGACCTGCCGGTTCAACGCGTCGCTTTCCGCCGGCCGCGTGCAGACGCCCACGCTCGCCCTGATCGTGGACCGCGAAAAAGAAATCGTCTCGTTCGTGCCCAAGGAATACTACACCCTCCAGGCGCAGTTTCCGGGCTTCACGGCGACCTACCGCGACGGCAAGAACAACACCCGCTTTTCCGACAAAGCCTTTGTGGAGGGCCTTGCGCAGTCGCTGCGCGGCCAGAAGGCGGTCGTCACGGCGCTGGAAAAAACATATAAGCAGACCCCTCCGCCCGCGGCCTATGACCTGACGGAGCTGCAGCGCGACGCCAACAAGCTCTACGGCTATTCCGCCAAGCAGACGCTGTCCTACATGCAGTCGCTCTATGAATTCCACAAGGTGCTGACCTATCCGCGCACCGATTCGCGCTACATCACCGACGACATCGTGCCCACGCTGCCCGAACGGCTGCGCGCCGCGGCGCAGGGCCCGTTCCAGAAGGCGGCCATGGCGCTCGCGCGGGGAAAGATCCAGACGAAGTACATCGTCAACAACGCGAAGGTCACCGACCACCACGCGATCATTCCGACCGAGCAGCCCGCCGATTTCCGCAAGATGAGCCACGAGGAGCGGATGATCTATGAGCTCGTGATCAAGCGCTTTCTGGCGGTGCTGAGCGCGCCGTTCGAATACGACGAAGTGAAGCTGACCGTGACGATCGGCGGCAAGAACTTCTATGCCAAGGGCAAGGTCGTGCGCGCCGCCGGCTGGAAAGCCTATTACGCCGGCCTCTCGGACGACGAGGACGAGCAGGACGCGGAAATGAAAACCCAGCAGCTGCCGCCGCTCAAAAACGGCGAAACGCTGGAACTGCGCGGCACGAAGATCGTCAGCGGCAAAACGCGGCCGCCCGCGCGCTACACCGAAGCGACGCTTCTGACTGCGATGGAGCACCCCGGCAAGCAGATCGACGACCGAAGGCTCAAGCAGGTGATCGAGACCACCAGCGGTCTCGGCACGCCCGCCACCCGCGCCGACATCATCGAAAAGCTGTTCGACAACTTTTCGATCGAGCGCGTGGGCAAGGAGATCCACCCCACGGCCAAGGGCAAGCAGCTGATCGGCATCGTGCCGAATGATCTGCGCTCGGCCACGCTGACCGCCCAATGGGAAACGCAGCTGCAGGCGATCTCGCAGGGTAAGGCCGACAGCAAAAAGTTCATCGGCGAAATGCGCGACTACGCCACCTCCCTCGTGGGGCAGGTGATCGCCAGCAACGCGCAGTATCACCACGACAACATCACCCGCGAGCGCTGCCCCGTCTGCGGCCAATATCTGTTGGAGGTCAACGGAAAAAAGGGGAAGATGCTCGTCTGTCAGGACCGCGAATGCGGCTACCGCAAGGGACTTTCCGCCGTGACGAACGCCCGCTGTCCCGACTGCCACAAGAAGCTGGAGCTGCGCGGCGAGGGCGACAAAAAGATGTTCGTCTGCGTCTGCGGCTATCGCGAAAAGCTTTCTGACTTTCAGGCCCGCCGCGCTAAGGACGGCGCCGGCAAGGCGGAAGTGATGAATTACATGCGCAGGCAGGAACAGCAAAAGGCCAAGGAGGAAAAGAACAACCCGATGGCCGATCTGCTGAAGGATTTCTTTTAAACATACAAAACAATACCCGGGAACCGATCTGCGTTCCCGGGTATTGTTTTGCTTTAATCGATGCCGAACAGTCTGTTGGCATTCTCCCTGCACTGGTCGATCAATTGCTGCACCTCCACGCCGCGCACGGCGGCAATGGTTTCTGCCACAAAAGCGATCAGCGAGGAATCGTTGCGTTTGCCGCGGAAGGGGACCGGCGCCATATAGGGACAGTCGGTTTCGAGCAGCAGCCGGTCGGCGGGCGCCGCCGCGGCCACGGCCAGCGGCTTTTTGGCGTTCTTGAACGTCACCGCGCCGCCGAGGCCGATATAAAGCCCCAGTTTCACCGCTTCCTCCATGGATTCCACCGAACCCGAAAAGCAGTGCAGCACGCCCTGCGGGCGGTGTTTTTTGAGCAGCGCGAGGGTGTCCGCGTGCGCCTCGCGGTCATGGACGATCACGGGCTTGTGCAGCTCGTTCGCCAGAATCAGCTGGCGCTCAAACACGGCTTTCTGCGTTTCCTTCGGCACGGTGTCCCAGTAGTAATCCAGCCCGATTTCGCCCACGGCAACCACCTTCGGGTCGCCGTAAAGCGGCAGCAGCGCCTCAAAATCCGCGTCCGTTGCGTCGCCGCAGTCCTCCGGGTGGAACCCGATCGCGGCGTAGACGTAATCATACTTGTGCGCCAGCGACAGCGTGGTTTTGCTCGACGCCAGATCCACGCCGCAGTTGATCACGCGGGCAACGCCCTTTTGCGGCAGACTGCAAAGCAGCGCGTCGCGGTCCTCGTCGAAGCGCGCGTCGTCATAGTGCGCGTGGGTGTCAAAGATGCCGCGATACATCAGCGGACCTTGCTGCCGTTGGGCACGCCCTCCACAAAGATTACCTTCACGTCGTCTTCGCCGGCGTCGGCGGCAAGGATCATGCCCTGACTTTCCACGCCGCAGAGCACGGCGGGCTTGAGGTTCGAAACAACGATCACCTGTTTGCCGATCAGGTCTTCCGGCTTGTACCACTTCGCAATGCCGGAGGCGACCGTGCGCGGCTTGCCGCTGCCGTCGTCCAGCGTGAGCTGCAGCAGCTTTTTGGCGCGCTTCACGGGCACGCAGTCCTTGATTTCGGCCACGCGCAGATCGACCTTTGCAAAATCGTCGATCGTAATCTGCGCAATCCCCTCGATCTCGGCAAAGGTCTTTTCTTTTGCCGCGGCAGCCTTTTGCTTTTCTTCGATCTCCGCCATCATCTTTTCCGCGTCGATGCGGGCGAAGAGGGGAACGGGCGTGCCGACCGGATGGTGCAGCGGATAGGCGCCGAAGGACGCGAGCGAATCATAGGTCAGGTTGTCGCAGTTGATCTGTTCGCCGATCTTCTGCGCAGTCTCCGGCATGAACGCGCTCAGCAGCACTGCAAGGAAGCGGATGCTTTCAGTCAGGTTGTAAAGCACCGTGGAAAGGCGGCCCTTCTGCGCTTCGTCCTTGGCGAGCGCCCAGGGCATCGTCTGGTCGATATACTTGTTGCAGGCCTTGGCAAAGCTCATCACAGCGTCCACGGCGTCCGCAATGTGATAGGTCGCCATGTTCTCGTCCACTTTCCGCACGGCCGCCAGCGCGGCGTCCTTGAGCGCGGGGTCGAACGCGCTGTCACAGACGTCGTTGACCGGCAAAACGCCGCCGAAATATTTCTGCGTCATGGCAATCGTACGGTTCACGAGGTTGCCCAGCGTGTTGGCCAGGTCGGAGTTGAACCGCTCGATGATGGTGCCGTAGGAGATGGAGCCGTCGTTGGCGTGCGGCATTTCGGCCAGCAGATAATAGCGCACCGCGTCCACGCCCAGCAGGTCGCACAGGTCGTCGGCATAGATCACGTTGCCCTTGGACTTCGACATCTTGTCTTCGCCGAACAGCAGCCACGGGTGGCCGTAGACCTGCTTCGGGAGCGGCTCGCCGAGCGCCATCAGGATGATGGGCCAATAGATCGTGTGGAAGCGGACGATGTCCTTGCCGATGATGTGGACGTCCGCCGGCCAATACTTTTTGTAAAGTTCGCCGCTGCCGTCGGGATCAAAGCCGAGGGCGGTGATATAGTTGGAAAGCGCGTCGATCCAGACGTAGATCACGTGGTCGCCGTCAAACGGCACGGGGATGCCCCATTTGAACGAGGTGCGCGACACGCAAAGGTCCTGCAGCCCCGGCTTGATAAAGTTGTTGAGCATCTCTTTTTTGCGGCTTTCGGGATAGATGAACGTATCGTTTTGTTCAATGTAGTCTTCCAGCTGCTTCTGATACTTGGACAGGCGCAGGAAATAGGCCTCCTCCTTGGCAGGGTGGCAGTCCTGGCCGCAGGTGGGGCACTTGCCGTCCACCAGCTGCGACGGCGTCCAGAACGATTCACAGGGCGTGCAGTACATGCCCTCGTATTCGCTCTTATAGATGTCGCCCTGATCGTAGAGCTTCTGAAAGATCTTCTGCACGGCCTTTTCGTGGTAATCGTCCGTCGTGCGGATGAACTTGTCGTAGGTCGTGTTCAGCCGGTCGCAGATGGCGCGGATCTCGCCCGCCACCTTGTCGACGTATTCCTTGGGGCTGACGCCGGCAGCCTTGGCGTATTCGTCGATCTTCTGGCCGTGCTCGTCGGTGCCGGTCAAAAAGAATACGTCATAGCCCTGCAGCCGCTTATAGCGCGCAATGGCGTCGGTCAGCACGATCTCGTAGCTGTTGCCGATATGCGGCTTGCGCGAGGTATAGGCGATCGCCGTGGTGATATAGAATTTCCCTTTTTGCATGGTGATCTCTCTCCTTTGCTCAGTTGTTGGTGACGGCGCTGCACACGGGGGACCAGCCGCCCCAGAGCACCTGTTTGTTCACACGGATATAGGCGCGCACGCGGAATTTGACCATGCTGCCGGAGGGCAGCGATTCGACGACGGCGCGCGAGTCGGAAACCGTTTTGACCTTCTTCCAGCCGGCGCCCACATAGCGGAACACGCCGTAGCCGGAAACGTTGCTCATTTCGTTCCACGAAAGCGAAACGCTGCTGGAGGTGCCGCCCGTCTGGGTCAGGCCCTTCACGGCATCGGGGCGCGTTGCGGTCAGATACTCTTCGCTCATGGTGCCGTAGTAGGTGCCGCCTTCCTTGCGGAACGCCTTGACCGCGTAAACGTCGATCTGGCCGGGGGTGCGGCCGCTGACCGTGCAGACCGGCTTTTTCGTTTTGCATACCAGCTTGCAGGCCGAGGTCTGCGGGTCAATGCGGAACACCTTGTAGCCCGCGGCGTTTTCCGTCGCGTCCCAGGTGAGCCTGAAGCCGGTCGCTGTCACCGCGCTTTGCCTGAGGCCCTTCACCTGCGCAGGTCCCGTGCGCGCCGTCAGGTCGTCCGTGAACGCGCCGTAAAGCGCGGAGCCGGAAAGGGCGCGGACCGCGCGCACCTGCACGCGGCAGCTCCCGTTCGGCGAGAGGCCGCCGAGGACGCAGGTCGTCTGCGCGGTGGACGCCGCTTTCTGATAGGCTTTCGCGGCTGCGTTCCAAAGGTACGCCTCATAGCCCGAAGCGCCGGCGACCGCCTTCCAGGAAAGCGTCACACTGTCGGAAGCGGAAGCGGACTGCCGCAGCCCGGCGGGGGCGTCCGGCGTGGTGTAGGCGGTCAGCGGGTCGGGCGATTCGCCCCAGACGTTGCCGCCGCTTGCTTTGACAAAGGCTTTCACTTTGAACTGCGCCGAACCGCCGGCGGGAATGCCGTCCACGGTGCAGCCGGGCTTGTCGGCCGTTTTGACGTAAGTGAACAGGCCTTTGGTTTTGTCATATTGATAGACCGTGTAGCCGGCCGCGTTCGCCACGGGGTTCCACTGCAGCGTGACGGAGGTCCGGGTGCCGCCGGTCTGGCAAAAGCCGGAGGGCGTTGCGGGCTTGGCAGGCTGCGTGGTTGCCGGCGGCCTGGTGGTCGTGGTCGGCTTTGTCGTCGGCTGGGCCGCGGTCGTGTCCGGCGGCGTCTGGGAGGTCGGCTGCGTCGCCCCGGTTGCCGAAATCTTATACCGCAGAATGGCAAAGCGGCCGGTGGAATCGTAGGCCAGCACGCCCGCTTCGCCCGAGGCGAGGAAGCGCAGCTTCGTGTCGTTGACCACGGTGACCTTGTCGGGGTTCAGCGAAACGTAGCGGAACGAAAGCCCGCTGCTGCCGGACGTCTTCGGCGTGTATTCGCCGCGCGCCACCGTGACGGTCGTTTTGACTTTGATAAAGCCGCAGGGGACGTAGCCGGTATACTTTTTGCCGTCCTGCTTGAAGCGGATCTTATACCAGTTCGGATAGCGCAGGATGCTGTCGTAATAGCCCGTGTCGGTGAAGCTGGTGCCGAGAATCGTCACCTTCGTGCTCGGCGCAAGCGTCAAATCCAGCTTGTCATAGTTTTGCGAAGGGCCGGTGCGCACGTTGATGTTGGAGGTCACCGAAACGATGCCGGTCTGGCTTTTCGCGTCGGCAATGGTCAGCGTGCCGGTGTTGTCGTCCGCGCCGGTCATGCCCTCAAACACCGGAATCGAAAAGATGAACGTGTTATCCAGAAGGCCGTTGGAAAGATAGGTGTAATAGGCGCTGTAGCTTTGCTCCGCCGCACCGGACAGCGAGGTCATATACTGGTGCTGATAGGTCGGATAGCTGCAGTCGGGGTTCACGTTGAACCGCTGCAGATAGCCGGTGTACTGTCCCTTGCCGATATAGGTGGCGGCCAGGAATTCCGCGCCGCCCACAATGCTCTTTTTGGGCGTGATCCAGGGGCGGTGATAGGTGCCGTCTGTCTTGGAGGCCCAGGCAAGGCCGCGGGTGATGGCCCCCGCGCCGTCGGAGGCACCGATGTTATAGAAATTGTAGATGCCGGGGTAGGTGCTGTTGCGCCCGGTCACGGAGCCGGAGGGCGTGGAGCCGATCTCGTTGCGGATCTTGGAGGCCAGATAGCACGGATTGATGTTGTATTTCTTGCCGGCCGTATAGATCATTTCGGCATAGGTCTCGTCCGAGGTCTTCGTTTCGCCCGAGGAAGTATAGTAGGTCGGCTTGGTGTTATACATGAACGTGCCGGCCAGCACAACGTCGACGGCCTGCACGTCAAAGGCTTCGTCGAAGCTCAGATCTTCAAACTGGAAAATGCCCGCGTCGTTGAAATGGTTGCGCGGGTCCATGAACCACGAAACGGCGTATTTGTTTGCGTTGCAGAAGCCGCCGTCCTTCTGATAATAATAGTCCGACGCGGCGTTGTAATCGTTCGCCTCGTGACTTTTGAAGATGTAGCTGTAGTTGTTGGAGGCCGGAACCAGAGAGCGGTTATAGCTGCTTTCGGCCTTCACGGCGTCAAAGAACGACAGCCCGGTCTGCATCGGCTTGAACACCCAGTTCGGGTGCTGCCTGTGCACCTCGCGCAGAATCACGCGATAGCTTTCGGGAAAGCCGGAAAGCGATTTTTCAAATGCGCTCGCGCCCGCTGCAGCAAAGGGCAGCGCAAAAAACGCCGTGAGCACGGCAAGCAGAAAGCACAGCAGTTTTCGTCGGTTCAAACGATCACGTCCTTTTTTCTTCGGGAAGAAAGATACCTGTCCCTGACAGATTGCAGGACAGGTATTTCATGTGTCTTATTTGCAGTAGGCCGGCAGCACGTCGTTCAGCGAAACGGCGGCTTTGGGCGCCGGAGCGGCGGCCTCTTTCGCTTCGCCCGTGAACAGATGGCTGAGCAACAGTTCCACCTTGTCCTCCGGTGTGGCCGGCGCTTCGGGCTCTGCCGTCTGCGGCGCGGCTTCCTCGGCTTCTTCGGGCCGGATCCGGCCCAGCAGGCGGTTCATCTTGTCGCAAAGCTCGTCCGCCACCTGCTTGAGATGCGCGGTCGCTTCGTTGATCGAAGTGGCCGTGTCGGGCGCTTTTTCCGGCTGCGGCTGCGCGGCGGCGTCGGCCGGTTCGGCCAGCGCCAGCTTTTCGTTCAGGGTCCGGATGGTTTCTTCCACCTGCGCCTTGTAATCGAAAAACTCGTTTTTCATGTTCTCGATATACAGCATGACGTCTTCCTTGTTGAAGCCGCCGAAGGTCGCTTTTCTGAACATTCGATTCATCTGTTCCATCCCCGCATCCTCTTTTTCCATGAAATCCTGTTTCTAAATAATACCACAAATCGTTTTCCGATGCAACCGGTATTGCAAAATTATTTTATTTTTGTATAATATATAATACAAGATTACGGCAGAAAGGGAGGCGGCGGTATGCAATCGTTACCGCGGGAAGGGCTGTTCGTGCTGGAACGGCTGGAGCAGCGCGGCTTTGAAAGCTGGTTCGTCGGCGGCGCGGTGCGCGACCTTTTGCGCGGCGCCGAGGCCCACGACAGCGACCTTGCGTCGGCCGCGACCCCGCAGGACGTGATCGCCGCGTTTCCCGATGATCCCGTTCTGACCACGGGCGCCAGACACGGCACGGTCACGGTGGTCGTGGATCACGTGCCGGTGGAGGTGACGACCTTCCGCACCGAAACGACCTATGCGGATTCGCGCCACCCCGACGAGGTGCGCTTTGCCAGCAAGCTGGAGGACGACCTGTCGCGCCGCGATTTCACGGTCAACGCCATGGCGCTGCACCCGACGCGCGGCCTTGTGGACCTGTTCGGCGGCCGGGAGGACCTGCGGCGGGGCGTCATCCGCTGTGTCGGCGACCCGGCAGAACGGTTCCGGGAAGACGCGCTGCGGATTCTGCGCGCGCTGCGCTTTGCTTCCAAACTCTCGTTTTGCCTGGACGCTGCCACCGCAGACGCCGCCCGCAGGGGCAAAGACAGCCTTTCTCTGCTCTCGCGCGAACGGGTGCAAAGCGAATGCACCGGCCTTCTCTGCGGCGAAAACGCACGGCAGGTGATAGTCTCGTATTACGACATCCTGTCGCAGCCGTTTCCGTTTCTTTCCGCCATGGCGGGCTTCGACCAGCACAACGAGCACCACTGCTTCGACCTGCTGGGCCACACGGCGGCGGTTGTGGGCGCGATTGCACCCTTGCCGCGACTGCGGCTGGCGGCGCTGCTGCACGACTGTGAAAAACCGGCGTGCTTCTCACTGGACGCCGACGGCGTCGGCCATTTCTACGGCCACGCTTCGCGCGGCGCAAAGACGGCCGAAACGCTGCTGCGCAGCCTGAAATACGACAACGCCACGCTGGCGCGCGTGCCGCTGCTGGTCAAGTGGCACGACGCCCCGCTGGAGGAAACTCCGCGCATGCTCAAACGGCGGCTCAACCAGATGGGGGATGACGCCCTGCGCGACCTGCTGGCGCTGCAGCGGGCAGACACGCTCGGCCTTGCGCCGCGGTATCACGACCGTCTGGCGCATTTCGACCGGCTGGAAGCGATGCTCGACGAAGTGCTGGCGCAGGACGCCTGCTTTTCCGTCAAAAAGCTGGCGGTCAGCGGCAACGACCTCAAGGAACTCGGCCTGCGCGGCCGCGAGATCGGGCAGGCGCAGCGCCGCCTGGTGGACGCTGTGATCGACGAAAAGGTGAAAAACGAAAAGGATGCGCTGCTGGCGTATCTGAAGCAATGACAGGCAAAGAAAGAACAGTCCGGAATGAGTGTTGGTCATTCCGGACTGTTTTTACTTTTGCAGAAAATGGTCGATCGCCAGCAAATATCCCTGCAGCCCCCGGCCGATGATGCGCTTTTCGGCATACAGCCCGACGTAGGAAATCTGCCGGAACGGCTCGCGCTTTGTCACGTCGGAGATGTGGACCTCCACCGTCGGGAGGCCGACCGCCTGGAGCGCATCCAGAATCGCAATGCTTGTGTGGGTATAGGCGCCGGGGTTGAGAATAATCCCGTCATAGACGCCGTAGGCCGCCTGAATGAGATCAACCAGCACGCCCTCGTGGTTCGACTGTCTGCAGTCAACCGTGAGGCCTTTTTCGTCTGCATGAGCGGCGATCATGGCGCACAGGTCGGCATAGGTTTGTTTGCCGTAGATCTCCGGCTCGCGCAGACCGAGCAGGTTGAGGTTCGGTCCGTTCAATACGAGCAGACGCATGCAATCACCCTTTCCGTTGTGATATGCGGATCGTCGCTGACGTCGACGACGTGATCCGCGAAGGATTCATAGATCGGCTGCCGTTCTTCCATCAGCCGGCGCACGGCCGCCTCGTCTTTCGAAAGCGGACGTCCGTCGCGCGGCAGAGCGGAAACGTCGCGCCGCAGCCAGACCGCAACACCGTTTTGCCGCAGCGCGTCGCGGTTCTCTTTTTTGAGAATGCTGCCGCCGCCTGTTGCAATCACGCGCCGCAGCTGCTTGCCGGCTTCCAGAACCGCTTGTGCTTCGCGGTCGCGGAAGAACGCTTCGCCTTTGGCGGCAAACAGGGCCGGAATCGTGCAGCCGGCGGCCGCCTCCACCATGGCGTCGGTGTCGAGCAGGGCTTTTCCCGTCCGTTCGGCCAAAAGCCTGCCGACGGTCGATTTGCCGCAGCCGGGCATGCCGATCAGCACGATGTTCTGCTGCTGCGCTTCGATCTTTCGTATGACGGGCTCAATCAGATCGTCAGACAGCTGTCTGCCCGAGAACAGCCGCGCCGCGGGCAGCGCCTGCGCCACCAGCATGGCAAGGCCGTTGCCGTGGGGGATGCCGCGTTCCCGTGCCTGCCGCAAAAGCGCGGTCTCCATCGGGTTGTAGATCAGGTCGAGCACCGCTTCCGGCCGGTCGAAGCCGTCAAGCGAAACGGGCGACAGGCCGTTGGCGGGAAACATGCCGACCGGCGTGGCGTTGACCAGAATCTGCGCGTCCCGGTGACGGCCGAGATTTTGATAGTTCTCTTCGCCCGTGCGGCTGACAACGATCACCTGTGCTGCGCCGTCTGCATGCAGCACGGCCTGCACGGTGCGCGACGCGCCGCCGGAGCCGAGTACCAGAACCTTTTTGCCGGCGAACGAGACGCCGACCCGCTTTGCCAGACAGCGAAAGCCGAACGCGTCGGTGTTGTCGCCGAACAGCGTGCCGTCCGGGCGGCGGATCACGGTGTTGACCGCGCCGACGGCCCGGGCCGTTTCGGAAAGCGCATCACAGGCACGGAACGCGTCGATCTTATAGGGAATCGTCACGTTGAAGCCGCTGATCGTGTCGTCGGCGAAAAACGCGGGCAGCTCCTCCGGCTCGCGGGGGAACAGCGCGTAGGGATAGTCGCCGAAGCAGCGGTGGATCTGCGGCGAGAGCGAATGGGCGAGTGAGCGCCCCAACAGTCCGAATTGCATGGTCAGTCCTCTGTGTAGGTGCCCAGATAGGCGAATTGTTCGCCGTTGCGTTCCAGCCTTGCAATCAGTGCGCGCAGGGCGGGGGAGGAAACGGGCGCTTCAATGTCGAAATAAAACAGAAACTCAAAGTCGCTGCCCGGAATCGGGCGGCTTTCGAGCTTGGTCAGGTTCAGCCCGAGCGAGGCGAAGCGCGCAATTGCGTGATAGAGCGCGCCGGGCTTGTGCGCCAGCGTCAGCAGAAGCGACGTCTTTTTCGCGCCGGGATAGATCTCCGGCGTTTTGGAGATGCAGATGAACCGCGTATAGTTGTTCCGGTTGTTCTGCACGTCGTCGGAGAGAATCTCCAGATCATACAGCTCGGCGCAGTCCCGCGAGCCGATGGCGGCCATATCGGTTCTGCCCGATTCGGCAACCAGCTTTGCCGCCTGTGCGGTGTTCTGGCAAAGGCGGGGCTTGCAGCCGCTTTGCGTGAGGAAATCGCTGCATTGGCGCAGCGCCTGCTCGTGAGAACAGATTTCTTTGATCTCTTCAAGCTTCGTGCCGCGCGGCGCAAGCAGGGTGTGCGCAATGTGCAGCTTCATCGAATGCGTGATATAGAAGTGATAGGCGTGCAGCAGGTCGTAGACCTCGTTGACCGACCCGGCCGTGCTGTTTTCAATCGGCAGCACGCCGTAGCGGCAAAGCCCGGAATCGACCGCCTTGCAGACGTCTTTGAAGGTGGAAAAATAGAGAATGCTCGGATACTTGAACATCTTGTCGCAGGCGTGCTGCGAGTAGGCGCCCTCCGCGCCCTGACAGGCGATGACGGCGCGCGGCGGGGGCAGCTGCGGCGTTTTGGCGCAGACGGTTTCCAGCAGCGCGGAGATTTTGCCCGGCTGATTGATGACGGCGTGCTGATAGGAACGGCTGACGTCGAACACGGTTTGATACAGCACGCCAGTATAGTCCGCCAGCTCCTCTCCGGCCAGCGCGGTCACACGGTTGAGCACGGCGCGCTCGCGTTCGGAGTCGTAGATCGGCAGCCGGTTTTCTTTTTTGAAGAGCGCAATCTCTTTTGAGAGCGCCATACGTTTTTGAAAGAGCGCAACGATCTGTTCGTCGATTTGTGAAATCTCGCTGCGGCAGGTTTGCAGATCCATGGGGCAGTCTCCTTCCGGTTAGAAAATCAGGTTTGCCAGCGCAAGGGCGCACGCCGCTTCCACGCAGGGGACGGCGCGCGGCACCACGCAGGGGTCGTGACGGCCGGGAATCTCCAGCGTGACCGGCTGCCCGGCGGCAAGGTCCACGCTGCGCTGCGGCAGAGCGATGGACGGCGTCGGCTTGAACGCCGCGCGGAACACGAGCGGCATGCCGGATGCAAGCCCGCCGAGGATGCCGCCGTGGCGGTTCGTTTCGGTTCGGACAACGCCGCCCTGCACGCAGAACGGGTCGTTGTTTTCGCTGCCGCGCAAAGCCGCGCCGGCAAAGCCGCTGCCGAACTCGATTCCCTTGACCGCGGGAATGGCGAACACACAGCGGGCAATCTCGTTTTCCAGCCCGCCGAACATCGGCTCGCCGAGGCCGACAGGCAGACCCGTCGCCGCGCATTCGATGACGCCTCCCAGCGAATCGCCACCGGCCTTTGCGGCCGCTATCGCTTCGCGCATCGCTTCGCCCGCGGCGTCGTTTTGCGTGCAGAACTGCTTTTCTTTCAGGGCGTCCAGTGCGGTGGCATCCAGGTTTACCGCGTCAAACGGCTCGTCCTTGACGGCGCCGATCTGCGCAATGTGCGCGCCGATGGTGATGCCCTTTTCCTTCAGCAGCTGCATGGCGACCGCGCCCGCAAACACCAGCGGCGCCGTCATGCGGCCCGAAAAGCTGCCGCCCCCGCGGCTGTCGTTTTGCCCGCCGTATTTCACGTACGCCGCAAAATCCGCGTGAGAAGGACGAGGAACCGTGCGCAGCGCGTCGTAATCGCCGCTGCGGGCGTCTTTGTTGCGGATGATCGCGCACAGGGGCGCGCCGCAGGTCACGCCGTCCGTCGCGCCGCTGACAATTTCCGGCAGATCGGGCTCTCTCCGTGCCGTCGCATACGGGGCGTTTCCAGGCGCGCGGCGGGCCAGCATGGCCCGGATGGCCGGCAGATCGAGGGCGGTTCCGGCGGGAATCCCTTCGATCACGACGCCGATCGCGTCGGCGTGGGACTGGCCGAAGACAGTGATTTTGAAGCGTTCGCCGTAGCTATTGGACATCTGCGGCACCTCCTTGCGTGCGGTACAGGTTGAAAAAGGTCGGGAATGATTTGTTGATCGCCTGCGCGTTGCGAACGATCACAGGCGCGCTGCATTTTTGCGCGGCAACCGCTGCCGCCATGACGATCCGGTGGTCGTTTGCGCTGTCCGCCGTGCCGCCCGAAAGAAGCGGCTTGCCGCGGATCAGCAGGCCGTCCGCGGTCTCCCGCACGTCTGCGCCGAGCGCGCAGAGCAGGGCCGTCGTTGCTGCCAGCCGGTCGCTTTCCTTGTGGCGCAGGTTCTGCGCGTTCGTGATGCGGCTTTCACCCGCGGCCGTTGCCAGCAGCGCCGCCAGCACCGGCACAAGATCGGGCACGTCGCCGGCGTCGATTTCTGTGCCGCGCAGGGCAGAACAGTCAAGCTGAAACGTGCCGTCTTCCTGCAGCACCCGCGCGCCGCAGGCGGCCATGATTGCAGGAAACCGGCGGTCGCCCTGCGCCGACTGCGGATCCAATCCGCCGACCCGGAACCCGCAGGCGAGCAGCGCCGCCGCGCCCGACCAGTCGCCCTCCGCAGCGAAGGCTCCGCCCCGCAGCGCAGCAGGGGAGATCGTGTAAACGTTGTCGCTTTGCGCAATCTGCGCGCCGAAGCGCCGCAGCACGTCAAGCGTGACGCTGAGATAGGGCGCGGATACGATGGGCGGCAGGAGCGTGAGCGTGCTCGGCTGATCCAGATGCGCCAGCGCGAGCAGCAGACCCGTGGCATACTGCGAGCTCACCGCGCCCGAAATAGCGTAATCGCCCGGCTCCAGCCTGCCGCCGATGCGGATCGGAAAGCCGGGCTCCACGGAAACGCCGTGCCTTTTCATTTCTTCCAGCAGCACGTCGTTCGGTCGCTCGGGCAATCTGCCGCGGCCGGTGAAGACCGCTTCTGCGCCGAGCGAAGCGACGACCGGCAGCAAAAAGCGCAGCGTGGAGCCGCTTTCGCCGCAGTCGAGCAAAACATTGTCGTTCCATTTGGCCGGCGGGGTCACGCTCCACGCGGCGTCCTGTTTTTCAATCGATACGCCGAGCGCCCGCAGGCACCGGACGGTCGCTTCCATATCGTCGTTTGTATCCGCAATCCGCAGCACGCTCGGCGACTTTGCCAAGGCCGCGCAGATCAGCAGCCGGTGCGCCGCCGATTTGGACGCGGGCGCCTGTACGGCGCCGTGCGGCGCACAGGGCGTCAGTCGAACGTTCATTGCAGCAGCTCCTTCAATTCTTCCACAGGCATCGTCTTCGTCTCGCAAACGCCGATGCGGCGGGGCAACACCAGCGTGATGCTGCCGCCGGCGCACTTTTTGTCGGCGGTCACGGCTTCATAAAGCGCGGCGTTGGAAAACGCGCAGTCGGTCGGCAGGCCGTTTTGCAGCAGCGCCGCGGCGATCTCTTCGCGGCAGGGGACGAAGCAAAAGCCCGTCTGCTCTGCAAGCGCGGCGATACGCACCATGCCGACGGCGACGGCCTTGCCGTGCGAAAGGGAAAAGGCGGAGCCGGCTTCAATCGCGTGGCCGAGCGTGTGGCCGAAATTGAGCAGCGCGCGGCGGCCGGTGTCGAATTCATCCTCGTTCACAACGTCGCGCTTCATTTCCACGCAGCGCGTGATGACGTCCGTCATCTGCGCGCGGGGGACGCCGTTTTTTACCCGGTCAAACAGCGCTTCGTCGCCGATCACGCCGTATTTGATCACCTCGGCCATCCCGTCGCGGAAGTCTTCCTCGGAAAGCGTTGCCAGATAGTCCGTGTCGCACAGCACAAGGTCGGGCTGGCGAAACACGCCGGCGAGATTCTTTCCTTCGGGCAGATCGACCGCCGTTTTGCCGCCGACCGAGGAATCCACCATGGCGAGCAGGCTGGTCGGCATCTGAACGAGATGCATGCCGCGCATATAGAGCGCCGACGCCAGTCCGCCGAGGTCGCCGGTCACGCCGCCGCCGAGCGCCACAAGCACGTCTTTGCGCGAAAGGCGCGCCTGCGCCAGAAACGCCAGAAGGTCAAACAGCGTTTCGGGCGTTTTGCTCTGTTCTCCGTGCGGAAAGACGTAGCTCACACAGTCAACCTCGGCTTGCCGCAGGTCGTCTTTCAGCGCGGCAAGGTGCAGCGCCGCCACGCGGTCGTCGCTGACGACGCAGACCCGCGGCGTGCCGAAGCGGGCTTTGATCTTTTCGGCCAGCAGCTTTCGCGCGCCGGAGCCGATGATGACGTCATACTGAATGGATGCAGATACGGTTACAGTTTGCATGGCTTTCTCCTGCGGCGTCAGCCGGCCTGTCGTTTGGTTTGTCTGCCGTCCTCCAAAAGCTGCCGCAGCGCTTCTTCGTCCCCAGCGCCCAGCGCGTCGCGGTACTGCTGCAGATTGGCGATCAGCAGATCGAGTTCTTCACAAAGGTTGTCGCTGTTTTCCAAAAACAGCTCGGTCCACATGCCGACGTTCAGCTTCGCCACGCGGGTCATGTCCTTATAGCTGCCCGCAGAAAAGCCTTTGCGCTGCATGGCGGTGGGGCTTTTGACATAGGCGTTCGATACGATATGCGCCAGCTGCGAGGTGTAGGCAATGATCCGGTCGTGCTCTTCGGGCGTCGTGAAGGTCAGCGTTTCAAAGCCAATGGAAAGGAAAAACGCCTTCACGCGCTCCAGCAGCCGCACGTCGCTGACGCCTTCGGTCGTCAGAATCATCGATGCGCCGCGGAACAGCGACGCGCGCGCATGGGAAAAGCCCCAGAACTGCGTGCCCGCCATCGGATGGCCGCCCAAAAAGCAAAAGCCGTGTTCTTTTGCCAGCGTGCAAAGCGGCCGGCAGACCACGCGCTTGACGCCGCAGCAGTCGATCACGATTGTGCCGGGCCGGATAGCGCCGAGGTGGGCTTTCACATAGTCCACCGCCGCCTGCGGATAGAGCGAAAGCAGCAGCAGATCGGTTTGTTTCAGTTGTTCGTCGTCCAGCTCGCCGTCGATGGCCCCGACCAGCGCTGCGCCAAGCAGGGCGCTGCGGTCCAGATCGAAGGCGAACACCTTGTGCTCCGTCGTCTCTTTGACGGCCCGGGCCAGCGAGCCGCCGATCAGACCGAGCCCCACAATGCCGATATTCATGGCCTTCCCTCTCTTCAGGCGTCGCCGCGCATGACGGCGCGGATTGCTTTTGCTTCGCGCACCACCTGCGCAAACTGCGGAGGCGTGAGCGCCTGCGGACCGTCGCAGAGCGCGTGCTTCGGGTCGTTGTGAACCTCGATCATCAAACCGTCCGCGCCGGCGGCCACGGCGGCAAGCGCCAGCGGACGCACCAGCCGCGCAATGCCGGCGGCATGGCTCGGGTCGGCGATGATGGGCAGGTGGGTTTTTTCCTTGAGCAGCGCAATGGCCGAAATGTCCATCGTGTTGCGCGTATACGGCTCGAACGTGCGGATACCGCGTTCGCAGAGCATGACCCGGTTGTTGCCGCCGGCCATGATGTATTCCGCACTCATGAGAAGTTCTTCCATTGTTGCGGAAAGGCCGCGCTTGAGCAGAATCGGCTTTTGGGTTCTGCCGAGCTCCTTGAGCAGCTCAAAGTTCTGCATATTGCGCGCGCCGACCTGAATCACGTCCACGTTCTCAAACAGGTCGAGGTGCCGCAGGTCCATGATCTCGGTCACGATCGGCATGCCGGTTTCTTTCTTTGCCGTTTCCAAAAGGCGCAGGCCCTCGGCGCCCATGCCCTGAAACGCGTAGGGCGAGGTGCGGGGCTTGAACGCGCCGCCGCGCAAAAACGCCGCGCCGGCTTCGCGCACCTCCCGCGCAATCGAGGTGATCTGCGCGGGCGATTCCACCGAGCAGGGCCCTGCAATGAACGCGAGCGTGCCGTCGCCGATCTTTCGGCCGCAGACGTCGATCACCGTGTCGTCCGGGTGGAACTTGCGGTTGGCGCTCTTATAGGGCTCCGAAATGCGCGTGACCGATTCCACGATATCCAGGCCGCTGATCAGATCGGCGTCGAGCCGCGACGTGTCGCCGATGAGGCCGAGCACGGTCTCGTACTGCCCCTCGGAATAATGCACGTCGATATCCATCGACTTCAGCCAGTCGACCAGATAGGAAAGCTGTTGTTTGTCGGTTCCTTTTTTCACGACGACTACCATAATGACGTCCTCCTGCGGTTTGATAAAAAGAGCCCCTGCAGCGGAAGTTCACTGCAGGGGCGGGATTCTGAAATCAGAATGAACAGCACAACTTACCGGCTCTATCAACTTTTGTCAATAAAGCTAAAGTAATAATAGGCCCATGTTGCGTTTTTGCGTGTCATAAGGCAATTCTCCCGTGCTGTTGTTTTGCATAGTTTATCACTTTAAACCTTTAAAGTCAATAGTTTTTTGCAAAAAATTTGAAAAAGTTACGCGATCGGCTCAAAATCGGCGGCGCCGTGCTTGCAAAGCGGACAGATGAAGTCGTCGGGCAGCTCGTCGCCCTCATAGACGTAACCGCAGATCTTGCAGACGAATCCCTTTTTGCCCTCGGTCTGCGGCTTGGGCTTCACGTTGTTCTGATAATAGGTGTAGGTCATCGTCTCCTTGTCGGAGATCACGCGCGCTTCGGTCACGGCGCAGATGAACATGCCGTGGGTGCCGAGGTCGACGTACTGCTCCACCTTGAGCGACATGAACGCGTTGATGAACATCGGCAAGAAGGCGAGGCCGTTGTCGGACCGCAGCGGTTTCCAGCCCTCGAACTTGTCCTTGTTGCGCCCGCTCTGGAAGCCGAACAGCTCAAAGATGCCGAACGGCGCATCGGTGGAAAGGCAGTTGACGTTCATGACGCCGGTCTGCTTGATGACGTGGTGGGAATAGTTGTCCTTGTTGATCGTCACGGCCACGCGGTTGGGCGTGTTGGTGACCTGCGACACGGTGTTGACGATCAGGCCGTTGTCTTTTTTGCCGTCGTTGCTCGTCACAACGTAAAGGCCGTAGCCGATCTTGAACAGGGCGGTCAGATCGTTTTTGTTGGCGGTCTCGTCGTGCTGCGCCAGATAGTCCTTGCAAAGCTCGTTGGCCAGATCGTCAAGCTGCTGCTTGTTCTGCTCGTTCATTGCGGACAGGATCTTCACGGTCGTGTCGGCGAAGGTCAGGTTCTTGCAGCCCTCGAGCATTTTCGTCATGGTCTTTGCAGCCATCGGCGCCCAGGAGCCGTTTTCGATCAGTGCAACGGTCTTGTTCTGGAAGTTGCGCTCGGTCAGATGACCGATGAACTCCCGCATGAACGGGAAGATGTCAGCGTTGTAGGTCGTGGTGGCAAGCACGATCTTGCCGTAGCGGAAGGCGTCCTCCACGCATTCGGCCATGTCCTCACGGGCGAGGTCGTTGACGCAGACCTTCGGGCAGCCCTTGGCCTTCAGTTTTTCGGCCAGCAGCTCCACGGCTTTTTTGGTATGGCCGTAAACGGAGGTATAGAAGATGGCGATGCCCTCTGTCTCCACACCGTAGGACGACCATGTGTTATAGAGGCCGAGGTAATAGCCGAGGTTCTCTTGGAGGATCGGTCCGTGCAGGGGGCAGATGGTCTGAATATCCAGCGCGGCTGCTTTCTTCAGCACCGCCTGCACCTGCGCGCCGTATTTGCCCACGATGCCGATGTAATAGCGGCGGGCTTCGCACGCCCAGTCTTCTTCCGCGTCCAGCGCGCCGAATTTGCCGAACGCGTCGGCCGAGAACAGCACCTTGTCCGTGCTGTCATAGGTCAGCATGACTTCCGGCCAGTGAACCATCGGCGCGGCGACAAAGTGCAGCTCGTGGTGGCCGAGTGAGAGCGTGTCGCCCTCCTTGACCACGATGCGGCGGTCCTCATAGGCGGTGCCGAAGAAGTTTTGCATCATCGTGAACGCCTTGGCGGAGGAGACGACCACGGCGGCGGGGTAGTTCTTCATGAAGTTGTCGATATTGGCGGAATGGTCCGGCTCCATGTGCTGCACGATCAGATAATCGGGCTGCCGGCCGTCCAGCGCCGCGGCCAGATTGTCGAGCCATTCGTGGGTGAAGCTGCGGTCCACGCTGTCCATCACGGCGATCTTGTCGTCGAGGATGACGTAGGAGTTATAGGCCATGCCGTTGGGCACGATGTACTGGCCTTCAAACAGGTCGATCTGGTGGTCGTTCACGCCGACGTAGCGGATGTCTTTGGTAATGTTCATACTGGCACCTCACTGGTTCAAAATTTACCAAAATATTATAGCACAGTCTAAACGGAAATACAATATCAAAAGCAGAAAAAAGGGGACCGATGCGCTTTGCATCAGCCCCTTTTGCATGCTTCTGTTTGTTGTCAGAACACCGCGTGTACGGTCAGTCCGTCCATCGTGTAGGTCACGTCGTGGGCGCCGTGGTCGTCAATCGACTTGGCGAACGCGTCCGCCATTTCCTGATCGGGGAACGTGATGGAAAACGCCATGGTCAGATCCTTCGGCTGATAGATCACCTTGGAAAGCTTGAATGCGCTCATCCACCAGTGCATCATCGGTCCGCAGTGGAACAGCAGCGTGTCGCCGTGATAGAGCGACGCTTCCATCAGCATCAGCTCGTCGTCTCCCGCGGCGTTGTAGTGCGTGCCGATGCTGCCCTTCGGACGGTTATAGACGCCGACCTCCACGCCGTTCGTCACAAGGCCGTAGTTGCCCTTCCAGATCTGGATCATCCATTCCTTGCCGTGCGCTTCAAAATGAAAGCGTCGGGTGCTCATGTTGAACAAGGGCGTGCTGTTGGCCAAAAGATCATACAGCCGGTCAAAGCCCAGCGCGCGTTGCCAGGCATGCACCGCGCCGTAGATCAAAACGTCTTTGATGTTGAAATCAAAGCCGACGTCAATGAGCCCCTTGTCGGTCCAGCCGCGCACGTGCCCGGTCTTCTGGTTGATGAAGATGCCGGGGTGCATGCTTTCGCCGTCGCCGTCGTCATAGACAATGTCCATCATGACTTCAACTTCATCCGGGTCGTCGGCGGGGATCGCATAGAAGTTGACCGCGCGGATGACGCTGTAATAAACGCCGAGCAGATACAGCACATAGCCGACCCAGGTCAGGTTGCTGTCATAGGCCTTGTCGCGCAGGCGAAAGAACATTTCGCGCAGCTTGGTGGTGTTGACATGCAACACTTCTGCGCCGAACTCTGCGGGCGCGTTGAGGTCCGGCACGGAGCCGATCAGCTGCACAAGGTCAAGACCCGATTCCCGCGCCACATAGTTGCAGACCTCGGTCAGCGTGTCGTCGATCGTTGTGTTCAAAAAGCGGTTTTCCGGTTTGTAAAGCGGGCGGCCCGAAAGGGCGCGCATGGTGTCGGCCAGCGGTTTTGCCTGCTTCACAAAGGTGTCTGTGGAAAACGAGGGCGCGCCGTGTTCTTCCACATAGGCCACGTAGTCGTGCAGCGAATGCAGATTTGCGGTGTCCGCTTCGCTGAACGACTGCTCGTTGCGGTTGCCGAAGAACGCCGGCAGCATGGTCTGCAAAAACAGAAACGGAACCAGAAGGATCGAAATCCATTTTTCCAACATGATCAAAGTCTCCCTTTCTTTGTTCCGGAAGAATCAGAGTAGGACAATACTATACCGCAAAAAGATGATTCTGTCAAGCAGCGGCAGGCTTTGTCTTTCGGTTACACCGGCGGCATCACGGGCAGCCAGACAAGCAGTCTGAAATACAGCGCTCTTAAAATGTTGAGAATGGCGTCCAGCATGGTTTCACCTTCTTTCTGTTTGGAAATCTATAACGTGTGGGTTGCTTGTATAATCAAGCGACGTGCGGGAATACCGCGGCGCACAGCGGCAGCACGAACAGCACGCTGTCGAACCGGTCCAGCGCGCCGCCGTGCTCGGGCATCAGCGTGCCGAAATCCTTGATCCCCGCGCTGCGCTTGACGGCGGAAAACGTCAGGTCGCCCAGCGCGCCGAGCACGCCGCCGGCGGCCCCGAGCGCCGCAAACAGCCACAGGCTGACCGGGCGGCCGCACGCGCGCAGAATGAGCGCGTAGATCACCATGCCGAGCGCGCCGCCCGCCACGCCGCAGAAAAAGCCCTCCCAGGTCTTGTTGGGGCTGACGCGGGGGTTGAGCTTGTGCCTGCCGAAGGCCATGCCGCCCAGCAGCGCCAGAGAATCGGCGCTCCACGCGGCCACCAGCGGAGCCAGCATGGTGTGACGCCCGTCGGGCAGACGGCAGAGCACCAGAAACAGCGACAGCACCGCCGGCACGGCAAACGAAGCGAACACCGCCGCCGCGCCCTCCTGCGCCGTTGCCGCCCGGGGCGAAAACACGGCGGGCAAAAATGCCAGCGCCAGCGCGCCGAACATCCAGAACATCCAGCCGGACGCGGGCAGCTCATAGGCGAACGCCCAGACGACGCCGGCGGCCTGCAGAACGCTCAGCGCGATCAGATAGTTTTGCCGCACAAAGCCGGTCGCCTTTGTCAGCTCAAACGCCGAAAGCCCGGCCACCAGACTCAGAAACAGACAGACGCCCCACAGCGGCGCGCCGAGCAGCACAAAGCAGACGAGCGCCGAGCCGAACACGGCGACCAGCACCTTGACCAGCAGCGCTTTTTTTCGCGCGGGCTCTTTTTTCTGCATAACAATCAACTCCAAAGCAACATTTTTGTCGAAATTTGTGGTATAATCAACGAATGAGAATCAGCGTGTAGAAAAAGAAACGATTGAGCAAATCATTGCCCATTCTCTTTTTGCGTTTTCCGATTATGATGATATCGGAAAGAAAAACAGGTGCGAAAGGACGGATGGCCATGTCACAGATCCTTGATCTTCACAACCACGGAAAAACCCTTCTGATCTATAACCCGCGCGCCGGCAGAAGCGTCAAACGGCCCCCGCTTGCCGAAATCGTTGCGCGGCTGCAGCCCACGTTCGGCGAACTGGTGGTGCAGACCACTGCCCGCCCCGGCCACGCGGCCGAGCTGGCGCGGCAGTCCGGCCGGGATTACGATACCGTGATCTGCTGCGGCGGCGACGGTACGCTCAGCGAGGTCATCAACGGCCTTCTGGCGGCGGACGCCCACCCGAAGATCGGCTATATCCCGATGGGCTCCACCAACGACCTTGCCAAAAACATCGGCCTGCCGACGTCGCTCGACCGGGTAACCGAGGTGCTTTCGCACGGCCGGACCGTGCAGTATGACATCGGCCGGTTCAACGATCGCTACTTTACCTATTTCGCTTCGTTCGGCCCCGGCGTCTCGGTGTCCTATTCCACGCCGCAGCGCATGAAGAATATGCTGGGCTATTCCGCCTATATGATCAACGGCTTCGTGCTCGGCGTCGTCCCGGCGCTGCGCGAAGTCAAGCCCAAGCATATTCGCGTGGAATACGACGGCAAGGTGCTGGAGGACGACTTCTATTTCGGCGCCGTGTCCAACGCCTACTCCGCCGCCGGCATCATCAAGTATAACGAGGACGACGTTTGCTTCAACGACGGCAAATTCGAAGTGATGCTGGTCCGCCGGCTGCACCATCCCGCGCAGCTGTTCTCCATGCTGCACAAGATCCGCCGGCGCGATTACGACGGAGAAACGCTGCTGTATCTGCATGCGTCCAGGCTGCGCTTTACGTTCTCGTCGCCGGTCAAGTGGACGCTGGACGGCGAATGCAGCGGCGACGTGCAGGACGTTTCCATTGAGGTGCTGCCCGGCGCGGTGCGCCTTTGCAGCGAGGGCAACAGGGGATTCCGCGTCAATTCTGCGCAACAAGATCCGGCGCAAGCACAGCGGTGACCCCGTAGAACGACAGGCGGCTCACCAGCTGCGTCAGATCCTCGATGGGCATCTGGCGGTTCGAACGGAACCAGTACTGATAAACGCTCATCAGGCCCGCAAAGATATAGTGGGCCAGAATCTCCGTTTCCTCTTCCGAAAGCGTCAGATGCAGCTGCAGCGAATCCAGCGCGTGGGCCTTGAGGGTGGAAAACAGCTTTTCCTTCAGACTGCTGTTGCCGGTCATGCAAAGCAGGCAGCCGTAAAGCTCCTGATCGTCCTGCAGCAGCTGCGTCAGCCGCTGGAAGACTGGCGCGGGGTCGCGCAGGTCGATCAGCGTTGCCGTCTGATACAGCGATTCGTCAAACGCCTGCACCAGACTGTTTTCAATCTCGTCCATGACCTCGTGGATCCCGCGGTAGTAGTTATAGAACGTCTTGCGGTTGATGTCCGCTTTGTCGGCGATCTCCTTCACCGTGATCTGGTTGATGTCCTGCGTTGCAAGCAGCGCGGCGAACGCGTTGCGGATGGCTTTTTTGGTCTTGCGCACCCGGCGGTCTTCGGTTCCGGCAGGCATACATACACCCCGTTTCGCTTTTCTTTGCCCTCATTATAATACACATGTGAGGAAAAATCTACAGATTTACCGTTGTGTCTTTGTGACGGAATTATGAATCGGCCCGTTTGTTCGGGCGGCCGCCCGCGCCCTGCGCCGCGCCGTTCTTGACAAGCGGGCCGGTTTTCTGTATAATACACCCAGAGTGGATCGGGCAGTCGCGGGTCGCAAGACACGAGGAAAGTCCGAGCTCCATACAGCAGGGTAACGGCTAACGGCCGCCGAGGGTGACCTTAGGGAAAGTGCAACAGAAAGAAACCGCCGCTTTTGCGGCAAGGATGGAAAGGCGAGGTAAGAGCTCACCGGCGCGCAGGAGACTGCGCGGCCATGTAAACCCTACCCGGAGCAACACCGACCGGATGCAGCAATGCGCGTTCGCTGGACGTATATCCAAAGGGTGGCTTGAGCCTGTCGGCAACGGCAGGCCTAGACAGATGATTGCCTTCAATGACAGAACTCGGCTTACAGATCCACTCTCTTTTCCGCCCGCGGGCGGTTTTTCTCTGTCAAAGCGCCGTGCGGTGCATAGAATGGCATGAGGTGAATCCCATGCTGTATGCGCTTTTGCTCACGCTTTCGCTGTCGCTCGGCCTGCTGCTGCTGTCGTCGCTTTGCCGCGTGCTGCTGCACGCCCGTGCGGTGCGGCGGTTCGGGCTCGGCGCCACCGTGCTGGTCGGGCTGCCCGGCGATGCGCAGCTTCCGCAGCGGGCCGCCGCTGCGCTGGCTCAGACGCAGCTTTGCCATCTGGAGCGGACCGGCGACGTTGTCGTGCTGGACTGCGGGCTTTCGCCGCAGACGGCCGACGCCTGCCGCGCGCTGCTTTGCGGCCGCGTCCGCTTCGTGCAGCCGCAGGACCTTGCGGGCTGTCTGACGGCGTTTGAAGAAACGAAACATCAATCGAAATGAATTGCAGAGGCATTCCATGGAAGAATCGCAAACCATGATCACCGGCGTTGTGGAGGGTGTCATTTACCGCAACCCGGAAAACGGCTACAGCGTGCTCGACGTCAGCAGCGAGGGGAAGCTCCTCACGGCGGTCGGGCTGCTTGCCGTGGCGGAGCCCGGCGAAGAGCTGCAGATGCGCGGCCGGTGGGTCAAGCATCCGACGTTCGGCAGCCAGTTCAAGGTGGAGGCCTTTGAGCGCAGAACGCCCAAAAGCGCCGCCGACATGCTGCGCTATCTTTCGGGCGGCACGATCAAGGGCATCGGCCCCGCAACGGCGCGCAAGATCGTGGACCGCTTCGGCGACAAAACCTTTGAGGTGCTGGAAACCCAGCCCGACCGGCTGGCAGAGATCAAGGGCATTTCCCGGGAAAAAGCAGACGAGATGAGCGACGCGTTCCGCAAGCAGTTTGCCGTGCGCGAAATCATGATCTATCTGGAAAAATACGGCATGACGCCGTCGGAGTGCCTGAACACCTACAAGGCGTTCGGCGCCGCTTGCATCGAGCGCGTGACGGAGAATCCCTACCGCCTGTGCACGGCGAAGATCGGAATCTCCTTCAACCGCGCCGACGAGATTGCGCAGCAGCTGAACCCCTCGGTGGACCCGCGCTGCCGCGCCCGCGCCGGAATTCTTCATATCATCAGCCATAACCTGCAGAACGGCCACACCTGCCTCCCGCGCGAAAAGCTTCCCGCACCGGCCGGCGCGCTGCTCGGCCTGGAGGAAGCCGAGGTGCAAAGCGTGATCGACGACCTGCTCGAAGACAGGGAGCTGGTGCAGGAGCCGATCGGCGGCCGCGACTTTCTGTTCCTGCCGGCGCTCTATCTTGCCGAAAAGAACATTGCCGACCGGATGCGCGTCATGCTGCGGTTTCCGCCGCCGAAGGGGAGACCCGTGGAAAGCGATCTGGACGAGATCGAACAGGCGCAGGGCATCCGCTTTGAAGAAAAACAGCGTCAGGCGATCCTGACGGCGGTCAAGCAGGGCCTGCTGGTGCTGACCGGCGGCCCCGGTACCGGAAAGACCACCACGCTCAACGGCATTCTTGCGCTGTATGAAAAACGCAAACTCCGCGTGTTGCTGGCCGCGCCGACGGGCCGCGCCGCCAAGCGCATGAGCGAGGTGACGGGCCGCGAGGCCAAAACGCTCCACCGCCTGCTGGAGGTGCAGTTCGGCGACAACGACCGCCAGACCTTCGCGCGCAATATGGAGCATCCGCTGGAGGCCGACGCCGTGATCGTGGACGAGCTGTCCATGGTGGACGTGCAGCTGTTCTGGAGCCTGCTCGACGCGCTGCCGCTCGGCTGCCGGCTCATTATGGTCGGCGACAGCGACCAGCTGCCGCCCGTGGGCGCGGGCAACGTGCTGCAGGACGTCATCGCGTCCGGTCTGCTGCCCGTGGTGGCGCTGACCCAGGTGTTCCGCCAGGCCATGGAAAGCCTGATCGTGACCAACGCGCACCGCATCGTCAGCGGGGAATATCCCGTGCTGGATGCAAAAGACCGCGATTTCTTTTTCCTGCAGCGCGACACGGTGTCTGCCGCGGCGTCCACGCTCGTGGAGCTTTATGCCAACCGCCTGCCGAAGGCCTACGGCTACGACCCGATCAACGATATCCAGATCATCTGTCCCTCCCGCAAGGGCGAATCGGGCACCGTCAGCCTCAACAACGCGCTGCAAAGCATCCTGAATCCGCCGGCGGACGGCAAGGACGAGGTGCAGGCGGCCGGGCGGGTGTTCCGCGTGGGCGACAAGGTGATGCAGACCAAGAACAACTACGACATTCTCTGGACCAGGGACGGCCGGACGGGGGAGGGTGTGTTCAACGGCGACATCGGCGTGATCGAGGCCGTGAACCCGACGGCCAACCTTTGCAAGGTGCGCTTCGACGACAAAACGGCGCTCTATCCGTTTGAGCATATCCGGGAGCTGGAGCACGCCTATGCCGTGACCGTGCACAAAAGTCAGGGCTGCGAGTTCGAAGCGGTGCTGATGCCGGCCGTCGGCGTGGTGCCGCAGCTTTGCTACCGCAACCTGCTGTATACCGCGGTGACGCGGGCTAAGACGCGGATGATCGTGGTCGGGTCCCGCGCCACGATTGAGGCGATGGTGGACAATGACAAAAAAACGCGCCGCTATTCCGCGCTGTGCCATTTTCTGACAAAGGACGACGGCGGGCCGGCGCTTGACAAATCCGAACCGGAACGATAGAATAGAGCAGAAGAAACCAAAACGAACGGAGGTGCGCCTATGCTCGGCATGCAGATCGGGGTCGATCTCGGCTCGTCCTGTATCACGGCCTATGCCAGAGGCAAGGGGATTGTTCTTTGCGAAGCGAACGCGATCGCCTGCGACAGCCGCTCCGGCGACGTGCTGGCCGTGGGCAACGAAGCGTTGGCCATGCTGGACCGGACGCCGGATTCGGTCACGCTGAAAACGCCGATGCGCGGCGGCGTCATCTCCGATTTTTCCGTGCAGTGCGACATTCTGACCGCGCTGCTGGATCGCGTCTGCAAAAACGCCGTGCTGCGGCCGAATCTGATCGTCAGCGCTCCCAGCGGGCTGAGCGCGCTGGAGCGGCGCACGATCCTGCAGGCGGCCTGCGCCTGCGGCGCCGCGCGTGTCTCCGTTCTGGAAGATCCCATCGCGTCCGCGCTGGGCGCCGGCGTTTCCATTGAAGCGCCCCGCGGCGTCCTGGTGATCGACATCGGCGCGGGAACCACGGATATCGCCGTCATCACCATGGGCACCGTCGCCTACTGCAGAAGTCTGCCCCTGGCCGGCGACGACTTCGATCAGGCAATCGTCCGCTTTCTGCGCCGTACCCGCGGCGTGGAGATCGGTCTGCCGACGGCAAAGCGGCTCAAGCACACGATCGGCTGCGCCGCGCCGCGCGAAGAGGAGTTTGAGGCGGCCGCCAACGGCAAGGACGCCGTGCGGCAGATGCCGCTGCAGTTCAGCGTGACCAGCACCGAGCTGTGCGAAGCGCTCAGGGACGGCGTGGAGGCCATCGCCGACGCCGTGCTCGCGGTGCTCGAGGAGGTGCCGCCGGAGCTGTTTGCCGATATCTGCGAAGGCGGCGTCACACTTTGCGGCGGTTCGGCAAAGCTCTATGGGCTGGATACCGCGCTGGCCGAAAAGCTGCACCTGCCGGTGCGCGTGGCGCCCGACGGCGAGCACTGCGCCGCCAAGGGCGCGGGCTATGCGCTGCAGCACATGAAACAGCTGGAGGATCACGGCTTTTCCTTCCGGCTCAAGGAACGGAATATCAGCTGAATCGGGCTTTTTGCTGCGCACTGCGCAGCATTTTTTTGTGAAAAATGTCCTTTGCGCGCGCTTTTCCTTTCTGCTATAATAGAAGCAGAAAACAAAGAGAAACGAAGGGAAAAGCAATGTTTCAGGCGGGAGATACCGTCGTGCATCCTTTTGCAGGTGTTTGTCGGGTTCTGGATATTCGAAACGAGCGGTTCGGCGACCGGCCGCAGCTCTACTATGTGATCGCTTCGACGCAGGACAAGGGCGGCAATCGGATCTATGTTCCGGTCGACTGCGGGAAGATTCTTTTGCGCAGGCCGCTGTCGAAGCGGGAGGTGCAGACGGTTCTGCAGAATGTGTCGGCGTCCGAGGTGCGCTGGCCGGAAAACGAAAAGGAGCGTGCCGAACAGTTCTCCCTGCTGCTGCGCAAGGGGACGTACGCGCAGCTTGTCAAAATGATTGCGCTGCTGCACCAGTGGAAAGACGCGCGCCGGGCGGCCGGCAAGAAAATGCCGGCCGGCGACGAACGGCTGCTGCAGGAGGCGCAGCAGATGATTCACCGCGAATTTGCCTATGCGCTCGGGCTGGACGAGGCGCAGACGATACGATACATCATGAACCACATTGCCGTGTGACCGCCCACGGCTTTTTTATTTGCATTTTTATCCTTTGTATGATAGAATAGGCAAAACAGAAGCGCAGGGAGGCGAGCAGCTTGAATCCTTTGAACGACAACCGTGTGCTGGTCGGCATGAGCGGCGGCGTGGACAGCGCCGTGTCGGCTTATCTGCTGCAGCAGGCCGGCTATGAACCCATGGGCGTCAACTGCCGGTTCTTTTCCAATGACGACGTCTTCAGCCGCGAAAAGACCTGCTGCTCGCTCGACGACGCCGAAGACGCGCGCGCCGTCGCGCTGCGCCTCGGTATCCCGTTTTATGTGTTCAACTTTTCCGACGCGTTCCGCCGGCACGTGATCGAGCCGTTCGTGCAGTCCTATGTCGACGGCGAAACGCCGAATCCCTGCATCGAATGCAACCGCCACCTGAAATTTGACCATCTGCTGCGCCGCGCGCTGGAGCTCGGCTGCGGCCGCGTCGCCACGGGGCACTACGCCCGGGTCTCGTTTGACAGCGGAAGCGGACGCTGGCTGCTGCAAAAGGGCGCGGACGAGACCAAGGACCAGAGCTACGTGCTCTATTGCCTGACCCAGGAGCAGCTCTCCCGCACGCTGTTCCCGCTGGGCGGCATGCAGAAGACCGAGGTGCGCGAGCTGGCGCAGTCGCTCGGCTTTGTCAACGCGAAGAAGCGTGAAAGCCAGGACATCTGCTTCGTGCCGGACGGCGACTATGCGGGCTTCATCGAGCGGCACCTCGGCCGCACGTTCCCCGCCGGCGACTTCGTTACCCGCGACGGCAGGGTGCTCGGCACGCACCGCGGCATCATCCGCTACACGGTCGGCCAGCGGCGCGGCCTCGGGCTCGCGCTCCCGGCGCCGCTCTACGTCTGTGAAAAGGATCTCAAAAACAACCGTGTCGTGCTTTGTCCCGACGAAGAACTGTTTACGAAAACGCTGACGGCGCGCGACGCCAACTTCATCGCCGCGGAACGGCTGGATCGGCCCATGCGCGTGCAGGCCAAGGTGCGCTATAAGCAGGCGGCCCGGTGGGCGACCGTGGAGCAGACCGACGAAACGCACTTCCGGTTGGCGTTTGACGAAGGGCAGCGCGCCGTGGCAAAGGGGCAGGCCGTCGTGCTCTATGACGGAGACTTTGTGGTCGGCGGCGGAACGATCGACGGCGTTTAATTCTTTTGAGAAAATAAGTCCAGGAATTATTAAGTTCTATTTACAAAATCACCCGTCTTTTCGTTCTAATTGAACAAAAGGCGGCTTTTTCTTTTGGTCGAAAAGCAACTTGACAAAGCAATTTTGATCGATTACAATACATGGTATAATGGTGAGAAAGGACATTTCGATGGCGGATTATCTCTCCCTTTCCGATGAATCGCTGCTGCCAAAGTGCAAGGCCGACGACGAAAAAGCGTGGAACATCCTGTTCGAACGCTATCTGCCGACGGCGCGCAAGCTGGCGTCGCGGATGCCGCAGGGCTTTCTGGAGGGGCAGGATCTTGCCGCCGAGGGAATGATCGGTCTGCTCTCTGCGGTCGACGGCTTTTCGTCGGAAACGGGCGCTTCGTTCGCAACCTACGCCTATACCTGCATGCGCAACCGGATGCGCAACGCGGTGCGCGCGGCGCAGAACAAACGGCAGATCCCGCCGTCCAGACTGGTCTCGATCGAAGCGGGCTTCGAAGCGCCGCAGACGGCGTCTGCCGAAGACGCGCTGGTTTCCAAGCAGGAAGCGCAGCGGATCGGCCAGATCGTGGATTCCGCCCTGAGCAAGCGGGAACGCGAGGTGTTCCTGCTGTTTGCGGGCGGCGGCAGCTATCAGCAGATCTCAGCGCAGACGGGGCTTTCGGCCAAGGCCGTGGACGCCGCACTGCAGCGCGCAAGGAAAAAACTGCGTCAGCAGCTTTCATAAAAAACATGCCTGAATGCTACAGAGCGCCTATGTAAGGGGTCGGTGCAATCCCGGCGAGGGCAAAATAATCAAGTGAGGTAAAAAACATGTACGAGGACAAAACACTGGTTTGCAAAGAATGCGGACAGGAATTCATTTTCACCGCCGGTGAACAGGAATTCTACGCAGAGAAGGGGTTCCAGAATGAACCGCAGCGCTGCAAGGCTTGCCGTTACGCAAGAAAGAACGCCGGAAAGCCCGAGCGCGAAATGTTCATTGCCACCTGCGCAAGATGCGGCGGCGAAGCGAAGGTTCCCTTCCAGCCCACAGAAGGCAGAGCTGTCTATTGCAGCGAATGCTTTGCAAAGATGAAAGAAGAGCAGAACGATTAAATCGTTTCAACGCGAATCGTCGGTCAACGTTTTTTTGACAGCTGCCGGCTTTCCGTGCACCCTTCCCCTTAAGCAGTTACCCTTTTGGCAGATACCCCTGGCGTGATCCCCTCAGCATGATCCCTTATTTTTCCCCTTAAAAAATACACCGTCTGCGTAAGACCAGACGGTGCGTTTTTTTTCGTTTTGGCGGGCAATCCTCACGCCGCGGCTTCCTCCTGCGTGAAGGCGAAATACGCGAAGCCCTCCCGTTCCAGCGCGCGCAGATATCTGCGGCCGGCTTGTGCAAGCGGCAGATCGAGCACAAGCTTCTGCCCGGCGGTGAGGCGGCTTTCCAGCGTGGAAAAAGCGTTGACCTGCGCTTCGTAATCCTTCGGCGGGTCGTCCTCGTTCCCGGCGTCCGCGGTGTGGACGAACACGCCGTCCGCCGCCTCAAAGGACAGTCTGCCGTCGTAGCGGTCGGCGTTGCCGCCGCGCAGGTCGTCCGCGGTCATGCCGACCAGCATAAACCGGTCCGCAGGTACGGCCGCCCGCGCTTTTTGCAAAAAGCGCTCCAGCACGCCGCCGCGCGCCGCGCCGCCGCTTTCGCCCGAAAACGTGGCGGTTTCCGGGTTCTCGCCGACGGGGAAGCAGACGGATTCGAGAATGACGCCGCTGACCGCAAACGCGTTGATTTCCTGCAGCAGCTTCAGCAGATAGCCGCGCGCCTTGCCGCTGTAGGGGTTGAGCCACGCCTTGCCGCCGTCCTCCTCTTTCTTGTCGAGCCAGGGCACCTGCGTGTCCATATAGGTGACGGCGAACGCCGGATCCTGCGCGGCGATCAGCGGATCTTCAAAGCAGAAGACCCGCGCAATGACGCCGATGTCCGCGTTGCGCAGCTGTTTGATCGCGTTGCGGACCGTCTCGTTGCTGAACAGCGAGGCCTTGGCAAGCAGGGCGGGCTGCTCCAGCGAAGCGAACAACAGCCGTCCGTCCCGCGCCTTGAAATCGAGAATCACGCCGTTGCAGTCCCTGCGGCGCAGCTGTTTGATCACCGCCTTGACCGAAGCGCGGTCGCGGATCGATGCCGCGGGTACCGCCAGCGCGCGCAGACCGCCGTCTGTCAGCATTGTCCGCACCGCGCCGTTTTCGTCGGTGACGGCCGCGGCCGTTTCCTCCTGCGCGGGCGCACGGTTGGAAATCTTCAGCGACAGGTCGGTCCAGAAAAAGCTCAGTGCCGCGGCAGCGCAAAACAGAACGGCGCAAAGCAGGGAAAGCAGAGCCGTTCTTTTTTTGCTGCGGTGACGCCTGTGCCGCCGCCCGGTGTCAATCTGACCGGCGGGGTATTCGCGCGAAAAGGTATAATAGCTTTTGCGCACGATGACTTTGTCGGGGTTCTTTTTCATGAGCGACCTTTCTGTGAACCGGGTTTCCAGTAATTTTGCATTGTCGTGCGTGCCGGATCACGCTATAATGAAAGCCGGAATACCGTGGCGAGAGGAGGAAGAGCCATGAAGCTCGCCCTGGCAACGGCACATCAGATTCTGGTGGAGCTGAGCGCGCAGGAGCAGCAGCAATACGGTCTGCTTGCGGAAGACGCTGAGGCCGGAGACCTGCGCCGCACGCTGCAGCGGATTCTTGCCGGCGTTGCGGCCGTTTCCGGGCGCCGCTTCCGTCTGCAGCGACGGGTACGTGCGGAGCTGCTGCCGGACCGCGCCGGAGGCTGCATGCTGATGATTGCCGGACTGGAAGAGCAGCCTGCCGCGGAGCGGTGCTGCTTTTTTGCCGAAACGGAAAACGACCTGATCGATGCGGCGCGCGCCGCCTGCGCCGAAGCAAAGGCCGAAATCAGCGTTACGCTGCTGCGGGACGCAGCGGGCTATTATCTGCTGACGGACCCTTTGCCGGAGTCTCTGATACGGCTGCTTTCGGAATTCATGCGCTTTTCGGCGCCGGACGCGGCGGCTGAGGCCGTGCTTTCCGAACGCTGCGTGCCGCTGCTGCGGCAAAAACCGCTGTCAGTTCTGTGCGGCGGCGCGTAACCGGGCGATGGTCTGCTTCGGGTCGGGCGAACCGAAGATTGCGGACCCGGCGACCAGCACGTTGGCGCCGGCTTTGCCGCAGACCGCGGCGGTTTCCAGATTGACGCCGCCGTCCACCTGAATGTCAAGCGCAAGCCCGCGGCGATCCGCTTCGGCGCGGACGGCAGCCACCTTCGGCATCATGTCCGCCATAAAGCTCTGACCGCCGAAGCCGGGCTCCACGGTCATCACGAGCACCATGCCGAGCTTGTCCAGATAGGGGAACACCGCCTCGGCGGGCGTGGCGGGCTTCAGCGCGATGGCCGGCACGCAGCCGAGCGACCGGATCAGGTCCACGGTTGCTTCCGTCGGAGAGTCGGACTCAATATGAAAGCAGATCACGTCTGCGCCGGCTTTGGCAAAATCCGGCGCGTATTTCATCGGGTCCGAGATCATCAGGTGCACGTCGAAGACCAGATCGCTGCATTTGCGCAGACACTTGACCAGCGGCGCGCCGAGCGTGATGTTCGGCACGAAATGGCCGTCCATGACGTCGATATGCAGCCAGTCTGCGCCGCAGCGCTTCATACGTTCGAATTCTTCTCCCATTTTTGCGTAATCGCAAGACAGGATGGACGGGGAAATCTTAACCATAAATCATACCTCTTTTTTTCAGGCGCAAATCGGGTGAAGCTTTATTCTTCCGGCGGTGCGGCGGCGGCAACGGCGGCGGCCTCCCGCTGTTTCATGTCGGCGCGCAGCTCGTTGAACACGGCGGTTGCCGCCGGAACGCTCACCATCATGCCGAGAATGCCGAACAGGCTGCCGCCCACCGTGACGGCCGCAAACACGATCAGACCCGGCGCGCCCACGGATTTGCCGACCACCTTCGGGAAAATCAGGTTGCCTTCAATGACCTGCACCACCATGAGCATGGCAAAGAAGATCAGCGCCTGCCAGGGGGAGACGGCAAGAATCATCACCGTGCCGATGACGGCGGAGATCGTTGCGCCGACAATGGGGATCAGCGCCATCAGGCAGACAAGCGCGCTGATCATGGGCGCGTAGGGCAGACGCAGAATCAGCATGCCGCAAAGGCAGAGCGAGCCGAGAATCAGCGCCTCCAGACACTGCGCAACGATATATTTGTGGAAGCAGTTGTTGAACACGGCCGCATAGTGGAACACTTTTTCTTTCACGGTTGGGCGCAGATAGCTGTTTGCCAGCCGCTGCACGTTGCGCTGGATCTGCCCGCGGCAGGCGAGATAATAGATCGAGAACACGATGCCGATGACGACGGCGCCGAGGGTGGACGCCGTGGAGGAAAGCGCGCTGGTGATTTTGCCGCCCGCCGTGCCGATGCCGGTTTTCAGAATGGCGGTCGCCTTGGTCACGATCTCGGACCAGAAGGCCTGGTCGGTCAGCTTTTCGCGCCAGTTCGCCAGCCAGTCATAAACGCTTTCCGGCAGATACTGCACGATCTTGTCGTTCTTGAGCAGCGCCTCCACGCCCTTGGGCGCCTGCTGCACGATCAGCTTGACGCAGTCGATGAGCTGCGGCACGATCAGCACGATGATGCCCGCGATCACGCACAGGATCGTCAGAATCGCCAGAACAAGACAGACCGCCGTGCGCGATTTCTGCGCGAAGGGCGGATTCTTTTTTGCAAAATAGTGCCGCTCGTAAAAGCGCATGAGAATGTTGATGAGATAAGCGATCACCGCGCCGATCAGACACGGCAGAAGCGCTTTGTAGATGTCGCCGATCCACGAAGCGATGGTCGCCCAGTAGTGGATAACGAGAAAAATGCCGATGACGGCGAGCGAAATGGAAAGCAGAAGCTTTTTGCCTTGTCTGGTCATGGATGCCTCCGAAAGCGTTTTTTCTTATTATATCTGCTTTTTGCGGTTTATGCAAGTCCATTTGCAAAAAATGGACCGCACGGGATGGTCTGCCGTGCGGCCTTTGCTTTTGTTTATCGGAGCGACTGCTGGTATTTGTCGATCAGCAGGTGCAGCTCCCGGTTCGGGTCTTCCGTCATGCCGACGCGCTCGCCGAATTCATAGACCATGTCCGGCGCATCGTTGAACCTGCTCCATTGCGGATAGGCCTGATCCCCGAGCTCCTGATAGGGGCCGTTCGGGTCGCCGCAGCGCACGAAGTTGACCCAGCAGTCCATCATGTGTTCGCTCAGCGCGTAGTCGCTGTCGTCATACTTCGTCTTGTGCGCGTCGAGGTTGCCGTAGGCATAGGGCATCTCGCCGCCGTGGGCGGAGCCGAGCGAGCCGTTGTCCTTGGTGAAATAATAGAGCCACACGGGCGTGCCGCTTGCCGCCAGCAGGTGCGACCAGTTGTAATGGCTGTAGGAGAACCAGGCCGCGGAGTAGACCTTGTTGAACGAGCCCTTGGCGTCGCCGCCCATTTCCACGATTGCAAGCTTGTACGCGGGGTCGACCGGCGCGGGCGGGACCAGCTCGGCCGCCTCCTTTGCGTCATCGCCGAGCACCTCGCGGAGCGATTCCTCGTAGTTTTCTTTTGTTACCTTCTGCAGGAAGGTGAAGTAGTCCGCCTCGTGCACGTTGAAGCCGTTCAGCAGCGCCTTTTCGTTGTTCTTACCTTTCTCATAGGTCTTATATGGCTGCTCGGTGATCGCGTAGCCGTCCACCGTCATGGAGGCGTTGTTCTGCTTTGTGCGCACCAGCCGTTCCGCCGGAATCGCGCGCAGGGCGTCAAGATCGTCCGCGCCGAACTCCTCCTGCAGCGCAATGCCGGCCGTAACGGCGGATTTGAAGCTGCGGAAGGTGTGGTAGGGGCGCACGGCGGTGATGCCGCTGCTTTCGGCAATGGCGTAGCGGAACAGCCCTTTGGCGAGCGGAGAAACGCAGATCGCGTTGACCGAAGAGGAGCCGGCGGATTCGCCCGCAACCGTGATCTGCTTCGGATCGCCGCCGAACGCGGCGATGTTGTCGTTGACCCACTGCAGCGCGGCAATCTGATCCAGCAGACCGTAGTTGCCGGTGGTGTGGTTGGGAGATTCTTCCTCCAGCAGATCGTTGGCATAATAGCCGAACACATTCAAACGGTAGGCGCAGTTGACCACAATGATGCCGCGCTTCGCCAGCGATTCGCCGTTGTATTCGCTGTAGGACGTGTTGCCCGTGGTGAGCGAGCCGCCGTGGATGAAGAACAGCACCGGGCAGTCTTTCAGCTCGCCGGCGGGCTTCCAGATGTTCAGATACAGCGAATCCTCGCTCATGGCTTCCACGAAGTTGTCTTTGAGGCTGATGCTGAAATTATGGTAGCCCACCATCTGCGTCAGCGTATTCATGATGACGGAGGAATCCGGCTGCATCGAGCGCGGCGCAAACGTGTCGCAGACGCGCACGCCGTCCCAGCTTGCCGGCGGCTGCGGCTCCTTCCAGCGCAGTTCGCCCACCGGCGGGGCCGCATAGGGGATGCCTGCATAGACCTCCACGCTCTTGTCTTCGTTGAACACGCCGGTCAGCGCGCCCTGCTTGACGCGGACGACGTCGGTCACGGCGGGATCCTTCCCGGAAACGGCGGGTATCTGCTTTTGCGGCGGGCCCGAAACGCGGAACACGACGCCGCTCAGCACCAGCAAAACGACGAACGCGAGCAGACGCAGCGGGAACTTTTTGCCCGCAAAAACGGTCTTGTGCAGCACGAAGGCGCAGACGAACAGCGCCAGCAGCACCGCCCAGCCCCAAAGCGTGTTCTTGCCCAGCTCAAACAGACAGGCGAACACAAGCAGCGCAAGGACTGCGAAGACCACGAATTTCTTTTTCATTTTCGTTTTCATACTCTGCCTCCGGTGACAGCCGCGGACGGCTTTTTTCTTATTTTACCATAACGATCCGGTGAAAGCAAGCGAATGCGCCGCTCTTTTCCCGCTTTTGAAACGGTTCGACAGCGCTCGACGCTTTTTTCGTCGGGGCCGTGCTATGATGTGGATGCGAAAGGGGAGAGAGCCCATGGAACCGAAAACGCTGCCGGAGCCGCAGGTGGAAACGCGCCAGGAAGCCCGGCTGATCACGCTCTACCGCGGCTTGTCCGAAGCGGAGCGGCAGGCCGTCCTGCGCTACTTTGCTTCGATAAGCAAATCAACCGAGTCAACGCCGCAAAACAGCCGTTCCTGAAAGAAACTGCATAATCCGCCGTCATCCGGTCAACCCTTTTCTTGAGGTGAGACGATGACGGTTTTGTTTTTGCGCTGCCTGATCCTGTACGTCACCGTGATCGTGGGCGTGCGGCTCATGGGCAAACGGCAGATCGGCGAGCTGCAGCCGGAGGAGCTCGTGGTAACCATCCTGATTTCCGACGTGGCGACCATGCCGCTGCAGGATATGCAGATTCCGCTTTTGCAGCCGCTCATGATCATTGCTGTGATTGTGGCGTGCGAGCTGCTGTTTTCCGTGCTCAGCCTGAAATCGCGCAAATTCCGCACGCTCGTGCAGGGCCACGCGATCCCGATCGTCAAAAACGGCACGCTCGACCAGTCGCTGCTGCGCAAGATCCGCTACACCGTGGACGACGTGCTGGAAGCCCTGCGGCTGAAGGACGTGTTCGACATTTCGCAGGCGGCCTACGTCTATGTGGAATCCAACGGCTCCATCAGCGTGCTGCAAAAGCCGCAGCCGCCCGCCCCGCAGCCCGCCTCTGCCGTGCTGCCGTGTCTTGTCATCAGCGACGGCAAGATCGTGCCGGAGGAGTTTGCGCTTTGCGGCCTGACGGGCGAAAAGCTGCAGACGATTCTGCAAAAAGAAAACAAGCGGCCGCAGGATGTTTTTCTGATGACCTATGCCTCCGACGGCACCTATTTTATTGTGGAAAAGCAGGTGAAGCCATGAAGCGGCTCTGGGTGTGCGCGGCGCTGCTGCTGTTTGCGGCCGGCGTCTGCGTGTGTGCGCGAATCGGCCTTGCGCGCGTGGCGGACGGAGAAATCCGGCTGCTGCAAAGCGCGCAGCAGACCGTGCGGGAAGGGGACGAAGCCGCGATCGACCGGGCGCTTGCCGGGTGCGAACATAATTGGAAGAAAACCAGCCTGCCGTTTTATCTCTTCATCGACCACAACTTCTTCAATCAATATGAATATACGCTCTTTCATCTGCGCGATTTTGCGGCGGACGATCCGGCCCTCGCCGTGCAGCAGATCGGCTATTGCATGGCGGTGCTGCAGGACCTTGCCGACAGCCAGAAGCCGGTGCTTGAAAATATTTTTTGAAAAGCTATTGACAAACGAACCTCTTTCGTGGTATAGTGAACTCGTACAACAAAGGAGGTGAATGGCATGGATCGGCTTTTGATTCTGTGGATTGCGGCGGCTGTCGTGTTCGCCGTGATCGAAGCCGCTACCGCGCAGATCCTGACGATCTGGTTCTGCATCGGCAGCATCGGGGCGATCGTCGCCCATGCGCTGGGGGCTTCGCCCACCGTGCAGGTCGTCGTGTTCGTCGCCGTGTCGCTGCTCACGCTGGTGATTGCGCGGCCTTACCTGCGCCGATTTACCCGAACAAAGGTGCAGCCGACGAATCTGGATATGTGCATCGGCCAGCAGGCGCTTGTCACGGAGCGCATCAGCAACCTCGACGGCACGGGGCAGGCGAAGCTCCGCGGCACCGTCTGGACCGCCCGCAGCAGCGACGGCGCCGTGATTGAACCCGGCGCGCTGGTCAAGGTCCTCTCCATCGAGGGCGTCAAGCTCATCGTTGCGCCGGACGACGCCCAACCCGAAGCGTAACAAACCATTTTCACTTCATTTCAATCAGGAGGTATAACTATGGGTCCCTTCACTTACGTACTGCTTGCAATCGTTTTGCTCGTACTTATCATCATCGCGGCCAACATCAAAATCGTGCCGCAGTCCCGCGCCTACGTCATTGAACGCCTCGGCGCCTACAGTGCCACGTGGCAGACCGGCCTGCACATGAAGATCCCCGTCTTCGAGCGCGTGGCGAAGATCGTCTCGCTCAAGGAGCAGGTGGTCGACTTCAAGCCGCAGCCCGTGATCACCAAGGATAACGTCACCATGCAGATCGACACGGTCGTGTTCTATCAGATCACCGACCCGAAGCTGTATACCTACGGCGTGGAGCATCCGCTGTCCGCCATCGAGAACCTGACTGCGACCACGCTGCGTAACATCATCGGCGAGCTCGAGCTCGACCATACGCTGACCTCGCGCGACACCATCAACGCGAAGATCCGCGGCATTCTGGACGAAGCGACCGATCCCTGGGGCATCAAGGTCAACCGCGTGGAGCTCAAGAACATCCTGCCGCCGCGTGAGATTCAGGACGCGATGGAGAAGCAGATGAAAGCCGAACGCGAACGCCGCGAAGCGATTCTGCGCGCCGAAGGCGACAAGGAGAGCAAGATCCTTGTGGCGCAGGGCCAGAAGGAGGCCAAGATCCTTGCCGCGCAGGCGGACAAGGAAGCCGCGATCCTGCAGGCCGACGCCATCCGCGAAAAGAAGATCCGCGAAGCGGACGGCGAAGCGCAGGCCATCCTTGCCATCCAGAAGGCCGAGGCCGAATCCATCCGTCTGATCAACGAAGCGAACCCGGGCAAAGGCGTGATCGCGCTGCGTTCGCTCGAATCGCTCGAAAAAGTGGCGGACGGCCAGAGCACGAAGCTCATCATCCCGTCCGAGATCCAGTCCGTCGCCGGCCTTGCCGCCAGCGTGAAGGAACTGATCGAGAAGTAAACGTTCGCATAGAAACGGCCCGGCTGCTTCGGCAGCCGGGTTTGTTGTTAGGGAGAGGAAGGGGTTAAGGGATAGAGGAATTAAGGGATTAAGGGATTGAGGGATTAAGGGATTGAGGGATTAAGGGATTAAGGGATTAAGGGATTAAGGGATTAGGATTGTAGCGGCAGTCCCGTGGGCTGCTGTGAATCAGCGCTATTTCCAGTCGGCCATGAGCCGACCGCTGCGAGGTTCTTTCCGCGGTGAAAGATGGATGCGCGATCCTGAGACAGGCAAGGACGTCGTTTCTTTTTCGTGCCCTGCGCATTGACAACCCCTTTTCAAAGGTATATAATCATTGCAAAGTATCTGAACAGGAGGGCTCTTTATGAATCCGCTGATTCCCATGACGGACTATGAAACCGCGAGCGAAGAGGTCAAACGCGAATATGACGACCAGATCGCAAAGCACGGCCGCATCACTAACATGAAGCGCACCATGCTCCACGACGTGCAGACGTTCAAGACCTACATGGACTGGTACACGCTTTATGACGAGCTGAAGCCCGTTTTCGGTGACCGCGCGCTGTCGATCTTCTCCTATGCCATCTCCACCGGCAACGACTGCTTGATCTGCGGCACGTTCTTCCGCAAGATCCTGATCGACAACGGCGAAGACCCGGCGCATCTGGAGCTGAACGAGACCGAACAGCTACTGATCG
>JAEEGI010002344.1_pt1 | contig 46736 bp, 28 predicted proteins | sample 8958751 | NCBI WGS metagenome assembly JAEEGI01 (sample SAMN16246545, study PRJNA631951) | gut metagenome | biome: gut microbiome; feature: rumen; material: KS-attached | host: Bos | place: Iran: Karaj | collected 2018-10
GCCCTGTAGATGGGCGCCTTTTCTTTCTTCGCTTCACACACAAAGATACGAAAATATGCGCACATCTACAACTTTATAATGTTAATTAATGTGTTGTGTATCAAATATTTATCTGATAATTTCAACTCAAGAATTACCACCTAAATTGACGCAGAACCGCTCATGAAAAATTTTCGCTAACGGGCAGGAGGAGTCACGCATTTACGATTTCTTGCACACAGGAATCAACGTGTTGAATAGGGCAAATCAACGTGTTGTCTTTTCGATTTCAACGTGTTGAGTTGAAAGCTTTAACTGAAAGAAAGGTATTATGCAAGCATAATCATTGGTTCTGCCTTACTTGAGACAGAATCATTTTGATGTTTTGACAAAAGGAGAGCAAAACGAAGGATGACAGGGAAGCAAATTTTAACGGCAAAGCAAGATGCAGACCTGATCCTGGAAATCCTTACCTTGAGCGCTCCTGACAACTCCTTGATTGATAATGCTGAATACGAGCAGATGGCCATTCCCTGCCTCTGCGTAACCACACAACGACGAGATGCCGTTTACGGTTCCTGTCTTGGCATGAATGCGCTGAAAGGCTGGGGTGTCGAGCATTCGCTTGCTGAGCGTTCCATCCACACCAGCGATGGGTAGGGAAGGGTAGAGGTGATTGCGGATTGCCTCCGTTCGATATGCATATATCAATAGGGTGGAAAGCATCAGAGGCGACACGTAATTATAAAGCGAGAGACCGCTTCCATCGGCTATCTGATAGGGTTCTGGATTCAATCCCAAACTGCTGATGAGTTTCTCGATATACGATATGGCCTGCTTGCGACCTGCTCCCTTCTGACCGCTGAGGAAAGCCAACTGATAGAACATGCTTTCAGCATAGATGTTGTCACTTTCCTTCATCATAGGAATGAGCACATCGTCCATCGAATGCTGGATGGCACGAAGGCTGACAGCAGAGGTTGGCCGCTGCTTGTCGACACATGTGCCATTGCACATGATGCCTGCGGCTCGAAGCAAACCTGGCCAGACGCTGGAGAACTGATCCTTTCCATCGACAGAAAGTGCCGTCAGGGGACCATAATCGTCATCCCAACACCATCCCATACCAAGCTCCAGGTCGTCTTTTCTCGACACGTCGCGATAGAGCCGTCCTCTGATGTTCTTCAGCCCCATAGCACGAAGAGAATCAGCCAGTTGGCGGAGGTCACCCATCGAGAGAAGCGGGTCCATTCCTCCCACGATGTAAAGGTCGCCCTGAAGAACTCCATCCACGATATTTCCTGTCGTGAAAACCTCTGTGGAAAAACGGTAGTCAGGCCCCAGGAAATTGAGTGCGCTGATGCTGGTCACCAGTTTCTGGCAGGAGGCAGGACGCATGCGCTGATTGGAATTCAAGGCATACAGGGGGATATCGTCTGTGAGGTCATATACGTAGAGTCCCAGTTGAGTCGTCTCGAACAAAGGGATGTTGCAGAGGGAATCCAAAGCAAACTGCAGCTCTCCCAACCAAGTGCCTCGATCGCGTCGAGCAATGAGAGACACGTTCTGGCGTGCATCAGAGGGTTGCTGAATCTGCTCAACAGGTGGCTGGGTAGTCTCAGGGTTCGTCGTGACAACCTCAGCAGATTTTTGCTGCTGAATGAGCTGCTGATAATACTGATCTGTGAGAGCCCGCCGGCTACCGCAGGAGGTGAAGAGCAAAGCCCATACGAAAAGGGTAGGGAAAAAGCTGTATGAAATACGTTTTTGCATACGAAACACGTTTCTTTATTGCACAAAGATATGGAAAAATTCAATAAATCAGCCCAATAGAATACAACGAATTGACTTTTTCCGTATTTTTGTCCGTAAATGATATAACAAACAATAGCAAAAGAATGGTTTACAAGTACGATTTCCTGATTATTGGAAGTGGCGTCGCAGGCATGAGCTATGCCCTGCAGGTAGCAAACTCAGGTAAAGGTAAGGTGGCTCTCCTGTGCAAGACCACGATGGAGGAAGCCAATACGGCAAAGGCTCAAGGTGGCATTGCATCCGTTACCAACCTGCTGGTCGATAATTTCGAGAAACACATCGAAGACACCATGATTGCAGGCGACTACATTAGCGATCCAGAGGCTGTGAAGCAAGTGGTGGAGAATGCACCTGCCGCCATCCAGCGTCTGGTCAGATGGGGTGTGAATTTCGACAAGAACGAACAGGGCGACTTTGACCTGCATCGCGAGGGTGGCCACAGTGAGTTCCGTATTCTCCACCATGCAGATGATACTGGGGCAGAGATTCAGCGAGGGCTGATGGCTGCCGTGAAGGCAAACCCCAACATCAAGGTGCTGGAAAACCATTTTGCTGTGGAGATCATCACGCAGCATCACTTGGGCATTCGAGTGACGCGACGTACTCCAGACATCGAGTGCTATGGAGCATACATACTGAATCCTGATACAGGAAAGGTTGATACGTATCTCTCGAAAGTAACCCTTATGGCAACAGGAGGAACAGGTGCCATCTACCAAACGACCTCGAATCCCAACATAGCCACAGGCGACGGCATTGCGATGGTATATCGTGCTAAGGGAAAGGTGAAAGACATGGAATTCGTCCAGTTCCATCCCACAGTACTCTTCAATCCCAAAGAAACGCATCCTGCCTACCTGATAACGGAAGCCATGCGTGGTTATGGAGGCATCCTACGCTTGCCCAACGGCGAGGAATTCATGCAGAAGTACGATGAGAGGCTTTCCTTGGCTCCACGTGATATCGTGGCTCGCGCCATCGACCGCGAAATGAAGATTCATGGCTTGGATCATGTCTGTCTGGACGTCACGCACAAAAATCCAGAAGAAACCAGACATCACTTCCCTAACATCTACGCAAAGTGCCTCTCCATAGGTATCGATATCACGAAGGATTACATTCCTGTCGCACCCTCAGCCCACTATATGTGTGGAGGCATCAAAGTGGATTTGGACGGGCAATCCAGCATCAAGCGGCTCTATGCTGTAGGCGAATGTTCCTGCACAGGATTGCATGGAGGAAACCGTCTTGCCAGCAACTCCCTCATCGAGGCAGTCGTCTATGCTGAGGCAGCCGCCAAACATAGCATCGAGGTCATCGACAACTACAAGTTCAACGAAAACATTCCAGAATGGAACGACGAAGGGACGATGACGAACGAAGAAAACGTTCTTATTGCTCAAGACGTGAAGGAAGTGGGTCAGATCATGTCGACCTACGTGGGAATCGTACGAAGCGATCTGCGCCTGCATCGTGCTTGGGAACGTCTCGATCTGCTTTACGAGGAAACAGAGCATCTCTTCAAGCGCGTCAAACCCACTCGTGACATCTGTGAATTGAGAAACATGATCAATGTGGGTTATCTGATTACCCGCCAAGCCATTGAACGTAAGGAAAGTCGAGGCCTGCATTACACCATCGACTATCCAAAACATGCATACGACAAGAAAAAGTAAGTGAAAAAAGGCATCTTTGGCATACTCCTTCTGATGGAAGGCAACTTCCTGTTGCTGACCTTCCTGCTTTCCCTCTACTACAACGAGGGAGACTCGAAAGCTTTTCTCCTGACTACCGTTCTCTGCTACATTGTGGGCCTGACTTGCAAATGGTTGGGAGAGAGGAACAAGGAGAACCAAAGAATGAGCAGAGCTGATAGTTTCCTGATTGTCTCCCTGTCGTGGGTTGTCTTCTCACTCATTGGAATGATACCCTTCATCATGATAGAACGCATGGATGTAGCCAGTGCTTTCTTTGAGACGATGAGTGGATTCACCACCACTGGAGCAACCTGCATCTCAGACATAGACAGCATGACTCATGCGCTGAAGTTTTGGCGAAGTGTCACCCAATGGATGGGAGGTTTGGGTATAGTGGTCTTCTCTATTGCGCTCATACCTGTCTATGAGATGAAGAACACGAATGTCTTCTCCGCTGAAGTGACAGGAATAGGGCTGAACAAACTTCGCCCTAAGATAGGCAGCACGGCACGAAGGCTGCTTATCATTTATCTGGTTCTCACTTTTGCCTGTAGCTTCTTTTATTGGATCGGCCCAATGAATATCTATGATGCTGTCTGCCACTCAATGACAACCATTGCGACAGGTGGTTTCAGCACCCATACAGCCAGTATAGGATACTTCCACAGCAGGTATCTGGAATATGTGGCGCCCTTCTTCATGCTGATGAGTAGTGTGAATTTCAGTCTTTACTACTACATGAGCATAGGTCGAAGGAATGTGCTTTTCAAGAACGAGGAAGTCAGATGGTTCTTCTCCATTGTATTCATAGCTGTTGTTCTCTTCGTTCTTTTCCTGTACTTTGCTCCCATTCCAAACGAGGCGTATAATACTCTACCACATGGATTCGAGAACACATTCCGTTCAGCGCTCTTCCATGTCAGCTCAGTAATAACCAGCACAGGCTATTCAGCAGAAAAATTCGACTATGTCTCCTGGGGACCCTCCTTCTGGATGCCTACAGTTGTAATCATGGCTATCGGCTCCTGCGCTGGTAGTACGGCTGGAGGCATCAAGATCGTCAGAATCATCATTAGCATAAAAAGCCTTATCAATCAGTTCATCCATCTGATACACCCTCGTGCCGTTTTGCCTCTTCGCGTGAATGGTGTGATTCTGGAAAATGCACATATCAGAAAGACATTTACTTTCATCTTTCTCTACATCGCGCTCGTTGTGATAGCCATGATGTGCTACACTTTGCTGGGAAGTGATGTGGATACAGCCTTGGGAAGCAGCATCAGCATGCTCAGCAATGTGGGTCCTGGCACAGGATCAGTGGGACCTGCCAGCAATTTTGGTCACGTTCCACAAGCTGGAAAGTGGCTCATGAGCTTCTATATGCTCGTTGGACGTTTGGAAATCTTTACTGTCCTCATTCTCTTCTTGCCAGACTTCTGGAAGGAAAAGAACTGACAAATTCTCAGTAGCTTACACTACATTCTATTCCTAAAGACCTTATCTTGTCTGCTATCTTATCAAGTTCTTCGTGGGAAGCTTTCTCCAAATGATGGGCAGGGGTTTCACGATCCAAAGTATATATCATCACCTGATGAGGATTTATTCGCTTGAGAGCCTCCAAATAGGGAACCACAAACTCATCACCCGTATTGTCGACACTTTCACCGTTTAAAGTCCCCTTCATGAACATGGTCTGAATAATCAAGTGACCTTCGAACTTGCAAAGTTCATCAATGATGGTCTCCACTTCGTAGTGTCCCTGTGGACGATCCACTTTGTGAATATAATCAGAATCAACTGTATCGAGTTTCAGAATATTATTATCAAATTTCAAAAGAGCAGCACGAATCTCAGGACGCACGATTTGTGTAGCATTGCTCAGAATGCTCACTTTCGCATTGGGACAGAGTTCATCGCGTACAGCTATCACACAATCCACTATCTCTGGAAACTTGGGATGAAGAGTAGGTTCTCCATTACCAGCAAAAGTCAACACGTCAGGTTTGATGTTTCGACGTGTCAACTTTGCCAACTCAACACGTAGACTTTCCTCTACCATCTGGGGAGTTGGTAAAGGTTGATGAGGGCGATGGTCAGCATTGAATCCACACTCGCAATAAACACAATCGAAGCTGCACAATTTGCCTCCTTCTGGCAAAAGATTGATGCCAAGAGATATGCCCAAACGGCGACTGTGGATTGGGCCAAAGACAGGTGAGGAATAAAGTATTGTACTCATATTAAATGCAAAGATAAGTTATTTTATTTTAAATATCGACCAACAAAGAATTTTATTCGTAATTTTGCATCCGTTATGAAACGAATTTTCTCTTTTATAAGTCTTCTCTTTATCACCTTGTCAGTAAGTTACGGGCAAGAAGAGGATATCGATGAACTGCTGCCTGAGCCTCCCGTTTCATACAAATTGAAATTGCAAAGATACCGTTATGTGAAACCTGTCATCGAGGGAAAGGATACCATGTGGTGCTATCTTTTGCCTGAGTTACCCATTTATGCTCCACTTAAATTCAAGAATGAACGTCAGCGAAAAGCCTACAATAAACTCATATATAATATTAAAAAGGTACTGCCACTAGCTCAAGAAGCAAACAGTCTCATCGAAGAAACCTACCTCGTGCTCGAACAACTGCCAGACAAGAAAGCAAAGGATCAGCACATAAGAAACGTGGAGCGTGACATAAAAGAGCAATATACGCCACAAATGAAGAAACTCACCTATTCGCAAGGCAAACTGCTCATCAAACTGATAGACAGAGAATGCAATCAATCCTCTTACGAGATTGTGAAAGCATTCTTTGGACCAGCAAAAGCAACATTCTATCAGGTTTTTGCCTGGACATTCAAAGCAAGTCTTAAAAAGGAATATGATCCAGACGAGGATGACAAACTCATCGAACGAATAGTCCGTCAGATAGAGACTGGTCAACTATAGACCAAATGATGATACCAGCAGCAACAGAAACGTTCATGCTGTGTTTCGTACCAAATTGAGGAATTTCCAAACACCCGTCGCACATATCCAACACACTCTGTTGAACTCCCTTCACTTCATTTCCAAGAACAATTGCATATTTTTTTTCTTTATTGAGATGAAAGTCCTGCAATTTCGTACTTCCTTCACATTGCTCAATTCCCAACACAATATAATTTTCTTTCTTCAGCTCACTTACTGCATCTTCAGTTTTCTTAAAGTAACTCCAATCTACACTTTCTTCAGCACCCAACGCAGTCTTATGAATCTCTGGATGAGGCGGACAAGCAGTAATGCCGCAAAGAATCACTTTTTCCAATCTAAAAGCATCACTCGTACGAAAAATGCTTCCTACATTATATAAACTTCTTACATGATCCAAAACAACAACCAAAGGAAACTTATCAGCAGAATGAAATTCATCAATACTGATACGATCCATTTCAGTTATCTTCAACTTCCTTATCATCTTTCTTCTTTGAGTTATAGCATAAAATTATCCACAAAATTAAAAAAAAAGTTGATAACTTATCAATGATTGATGAAAAATAGCAAATTATCATCACATATAAACGCTCATTTCAAAGGACAGATAACTTATTAAATTTTATTATTGATGCATTCAACACATTTTTCTATACTTATCTACATCTCATTTGATCAAAACTTATTAATTTTGCACTTATGAACAGATGTTGATAAGTTACATCATCAAATATAAAATTTTATTGTAAATCAAAACGTAAGTAAGAAAATCACTCTGTTCATAAGTAGAAGAAAATTGATAATAAGAAAAGAACAACATTTGATAACTTTTTTTACCTCAAATTATAAACATTATCCACACCCTATAATACTCATTATAACTATCTTCAATAAAAAGAAAATAAAAAAAAATATATAATATATGAATGTTGAGAAGTATAAGGAAAAAGGTTTTATAGACAAACCTGTTCCTAAAGGAATTGATATAAAGGAAGAGATTCGTCGTATGTGTAAGGAAAAGAATGCTGTAATCATGGCACATTATTATACAGATGGCGAAGTTCAGGACATAGCAGACTTTGTAGGAGATAGTTTGGCATTGGCTCAAAAGGCAGCTGAAACAGATGCAGAGATCATAGTGATGTGTGGCGTGCATTTCATGGGAGAAACAAATAAGATTCTTTGTCCTGATAAGAAAGTATTGATTCCTGACCTGAAAGCTACATGTTCTTTGGCAGAGAGTTGTCCAGCAGAAGAATTTTCTGATTTTGTGAAGAAACATGCAGGTTATACAGTAATAAGTTATGTGAATACGAGTGCAGCTACAAAAGCTTTGACTGATGTTGTAGTGACCAGCAGTAATGCTCGCCAGATAGTGGAAAGTTTTCCTGAAGATACTCCTATTATATTTGGTCCAGATCAGAATTTGGGAGGATACATAAATAGTGTGACAGGCAGAAATATGCTGCTTTGGAATGGTGCTTGTCATGTTCATGACAGATTCTCAGTAGAAAAGATTATAGAATTGAAGAAAGAACACCCTAATGCTAAGGTTTTGGCTCACCCAGAGTGTAAGGGTCCTGTACTTAAAATTGCTGATAAGGTAGGATCAACAGCTGCTTTGCTTAAATTCAGCATATCAGATGAATCAAATGAATTCATTGTAGCAACAGAGAGTGGTATTCTTCATGAGATGCAGAAATGTTGTCCTGATAAGATTTTCATCCCTGCGCCTCCAAACGATAGTACTTGTGCTTGCAACGAATGCAATTATATGAAGTTGATAACGTTGGAAAAGCTCTATAATTGTATTAAGTATGAATGGCCAGAGATAAATGTAGATCCAAAGATTGCAAAGAAAGCAATTCGTCCTATCAACAAAATGCTTGATATAAGTAAAAAGTTAGGTTTGTAATGATTTTTCTTCAGAAATTAAGTAAACTTCTTTCTCAGTATACTTCGCCTTTCATTATACTGACAGCAATTATAGCTTTTTTTCTTCCTGATATGTTTCGTTGGGTTCAAGAAGGCAATACAGCAAGTATAATTTTAGGATTGATAATGTTGACAATGGGCTGTACGCTGAGTGTGGAAGATTTTAGAATATTATTTGAACGACCTTTCGATATTCTCATAGGCAGTATTGCTCAATATACCATCATGCCATTGATAGCTTGGAGTTTATCGCAAATATTTCATTTGAATCCTTATATGGCAGCAGGTATCATTCTAGTAGGATGTTGTCCTGGTGGAGTAAGCAGTAACATCATGAGTTTTCTTTGTCATGGAGATGTTGCTTATAGTGTAGGAATGACAACAGTAAGCACTATTTTATCTCCATTCATGACTCCTTTGCTTGTATTGTGGCTTTGTGGAACCAGTATTGAAGTTAATGCTTTAGGTATGTTTATGAATATTCTGCTCATCACTTTATTACCTGTCACACTTGGCTGCCTATTCAATTATTTCTTCCATAAAAGTAAAAATTTCTCTACTATGCAATCCATCATGCCTGGCATAAGTGTGATATGTTTGGCTTTTATCGTAGGAGGAGTAATATATCAAGTACATCCTCAACTTATAGAAAATGGATTAAGTCTGATAGGTTTGACACTTTTCATAGTTTTCTTACATAATGGGTTAGGTTATTTGCTTGGATATATGGTAGGAAAATATTTTGGATTCAGTACTGCAAAAAAACGTACTATCAGTATAGAGGTAGGAATGCAGAATGCTGGAATGGCAACTGTCTTATCAAAGAATTTCTTGGCAACTCCTGCTGCAATAGCAGCAAATCCATTGGCAGTTTTGAGTATTATTCCTTGTGCATTGAGCTGTGCATATCATAGTATAAGTGGTACTGTTTTGGCAGGACTTTTCTTATATTATGATAATAAAAAGAAAGAAAAATAGTGGAACAAATACCTAAATTAGTCATAGATTTAGCATATATATTGATAGTAGCTGGTGTAGTTACTATCATATTCAAACGTCTGCGTCAACCATTGGTGTTGGGATATATAATAGCAGGTTTTCTTGCAGGTCCCAATATGCCTTACACACCTTCTGTTGCTGATATAGACAGCATATCAGATTGGAGTCAAATAGGAGTTATTTTCCTAATGTTTACTTTAGGATTGGAGTTTTCATTCAAGAAGATAGTAAAGATGGGTCTTTCGCCTATTTTTGCTGCAATATGTGTGATGCTCTGTATGATAAGTGTAGGTAGTGGGGTAGGGCATCTTTTTGGATGGAATAATATGGATCGACTTTTCTTGGGTGGTATGCTGGCTATGTCGAGTACTACAATTATATATAAGGCATTTGATGATTTAGGTATTCGTACAAGAAAATTTGTTTCAAGCGTTCTGTCTGTTCTTATTATAGAAGATATACTTGGCATTCTATTGATGGTTATCCTGAGTGCTTTGGCTGTAAGTAGAAAATTTGAGGGAATGCAGCTGATAAATAATTTATTGCATCTAGGATTTTTTCTCATCTTATGGTTTATTGTTGGTGTTTTCATCATTCCTATTTTTCTTCGCAAATTCAATAAATACATAAATTCTGAGACTTTGCTGATAGTTTCTGTTGGATTATGTTTTGTAATGGTAGTAATTTCCAGTAGTGTAGGTTATAGTCCTGCTTTTGGAGCTTTCATGATGGGCAGTATTTTGGCAGAAACAGTTGAAGCAGAACGGATTGAGAAAACCATATCATCCCTAAAAGATTTTTTTGGTGCCATCTTCTTCGTGTCTGTTGGTATGATGGTAGATTATGGTATTCTTACACAATATTGGTTGCCTATTGTTGTTATAACATTGTCTATAATCATAGGTCAAATGATATTTGGCACATTCAGTTTTCTCGTTTCTGGCCATAGTTTGAAAGAAGCCATACAATGCGGTTTTTCTTTGGCTCAGATAGGCGAATTTGCATTTATCATTGCCACGTTGGGTCAAAGTTTGAAAGTAACAAGCGAATTTCTTTATCCTGTTGTTGTTGCTGTAAGTATCATCACAACATTCTTTACACCTTATATGATACGTATGGCAGAGCCCGCTTATGCTTTATTCGACAGAGTAATGCCTGTACGTTTGGTAAAGGCTTTGAATTACAATCATGCAGCAAAACAAAAAGAATCGAAAAAAGTAACAGTATCAGTAGTTTGGAAAAAGCTTTTGCGCGCTATTTTAAGTCAGACAGTTGCTTATCTCACACTTTCCCTTGCAATTATTCTCTTCAGCTATACGACACTTATGCCATTATGCAGCAATTCATTGCATTTGCCAGGAAATATAATTTGTGCTATCATTACTTTTCTTATGATATCGCCATGTATTCGACCCATAGTGATGCGTAAGAATCATTCCATAGAAGCACATGTCATTCGTCGTACAAGCTTAAATCATGCTTTATTATTCTGGTTGCTTTTTTTGGTTAGATTTACTCTTGTATGTCTGATTAATTATAATATTCTACACTTTCTCTTTCCAAATTTAGGAATGTGGAATATAATAATAAGTATAGTTTTTGTGATTCTTATCATAATGAGTCGTCGAGTAAAGTATGTAAGTATTCGTATGGAACGGACATTCTTGAAGAATCTTCATAGTCGCGAGAGTCAATCAAGTGATAAGAGCCCAGCTTATGGACGGCGGCTTCGTGGTAAAGATTTGCATATTGCTTCACTTACTTTGCCCCCAAATACAGCTTGGGGAGGTAAGAAACTATCAGAATTACAGTTTGGAAAAACACAAAATATTCATATTGTTGCGATTGTAAAAGGAACAATGCGAATAAATATTCCTGGTGGAAGCAATAAACTATTTCCAGGTGACATTTTAGAGGTAGTGGGAGATGATACGAGTATCGATGCTTTCAGTCAACGTATCCAATCTGAGGTTGTTTCTTCTGATTCTCACTATAAACAGAATTCTAGCCTATCTTTGATTCAATTACATATTGGTCCTAATTCTCCTTTTTGTAATCGTACGCTGGTGGAAATGGATTTGCGATCACGTTATCATTGTATGGTTATTGGAGTAGAAACCACAGAAGGTGAGATTCAAATGCTTCATTCCAATGAGCCTATAAAGTCAGGAAGTTTGCTTTGGATTGTGGGCGAAGACGCAGATTTGAGTCTCCTAAAGATGGGAATATAGTCAAGAAATCACCTTATTTTAATTAGTTTTTGTTAAAATATTTTTTTTCTCTCTTTTTTTTTTGTTTCTTTGTGATAGAAAAACGCTATTTTATTACATTATCAATTCAATTAACCAACTAAAATCATCAAGTTATGAAAAAGAAATTACTTTTGTTGATGACTGCGGTTTCGATGGGTGTAACTTCGTGGGCTCAAGTTCCGAAGGCTGACCTGTTGGATGTAGTCTTTAATGATGATGGGACAGCAACAGACATTTCTGCATCTCAGAACAATGTGGAATTGTTTGGTATCCCTAGAGTAGTGAAAAGTTCCAAGTATGGAATGAATGTGGCTTGTTTCCATGACAATGGATTGAACAAAGATTGTGCCTATTGGTACAAAGTAGATTATGGTTCAAACATCGATGTTTCAGAGGGCTTGGCTAATGGTCACAGTATGGAGGTTCTATGCCGTCTGGAAATGGAAGGTGAATACACAGACAATCTGGCAGCAGATGAAGAGATAAAGCCATTCAGTTCCATGCAGGGTGGTGGCACAGGTTTTTTGGTTAGCAAACAAAATCGTGGTCTCAATTCTGACAGTAAAAACGAGTGGACTTTCCTGCCTCATGTAGGAGGAGGTTATGTGTATGCCAACAGTGGTGTACTTCCCAAAGGTGGTGAGTATGTTCATCTGGTAGGTGTATGGGATAAAGAAAAAGGTGAGGCTCGCATTTATGTAAATGGTGAGTTGAAATATACAAACCCGACAGCAAACGGTGATTTCAAGCATTCTTCTCTGCCTTACTTCGTGATTGGTGGTGACCCAGGTGGTGATGCTGGAGCAAACACATCTTTCAAGGGTGATGTTGCCATTGCACGTGTTTATGATGATCCTTTGACAGATGATCAGGTTGCTTCTTTATTCAATGCTGTGAAAGCAATGGATACAGGTACAGAAGAACATAATGAGGCAGACACACACGATATAGAGCCAACTGGTGATTATATGCAATTTGAGTTAGGTGACGCAAACCAGGTTTCTATTACAGAAACTGAAAACTTCAGCTATATTGTAGTGACAAGTGGAACAGATCCTTATGTTCGTATGAGTGCCTTGAATGCTGATTTAACTTCAGAAGAATCAGCAGTAGAGTTTGAATACAAAACGTCTGTCGACATTCCTGGCGCTGAGTTCTTCTTCTCTTTGAATGGAGGTTTCGTAGCTGGTCGTGAACAATCATTTGATATTCCTGCCGCTACTGAATGGACAAAGATGCAAGTTGATATTTCTGGTGCTAAGGAAGGTTTTGATTGGGGATATGCAGGTGATTTCCTTCGTTTTGATTTTGGTACTCAATCAGGTGTAACTTTCTATGTTCGCAACATTCATATTGTCAAGCCAGAAGCTATTCAATACGATATTGATTTGCCAGTGGTGGATGGTTATGTTCAATTGTCCACAGCCGAAGACCTCGAGAAATTCGCTGGATACGTCAATGAAAAGGGTATGATTCTCAATGCTACGCTGACTCAAGACATTGACTATTCAGGTCACACCACATTCATCGGTACTTCTGCTCATAAATATGCGGGTGTATTCGATGGTGCTCAGCATACAATAACCATAGATTTTAATCGTAATTCCAATGATGCCGCTTTATTCCAGTGCTTGTCAGGTACTGTAAAGAATTTGACAGTACGTGGCAACATTACCACCAGTGCCAAGTATGCTGCTGGTATTGCTGCCCATACATATCATGCTAGAGTCCTCAATTGCGTGAGTCTGGTCAACATTGTTTCCAGCATTAACGGTGATGGTACTCATGCAGGTTTTGTAGCTGTCAACGAGGAAGGTCTGACCATCTCAGATTGTATTTTCTTGGGCAGTATCACTGGTGATGTAACCACATGTTGCGCAGGTATTGTTGGTTGGAGTACCAATACCACCAATATGAACAATTGCGTTCTGATTGCTGACCTTACAGGTTTGAATGTGGATGGCAGCAATACGTTCAGTCGTAACTCAGGTAATGCTACTATTACGAATTGTTATTATAACAGGGCTCATGGCACAGCAGAGGCTGGTACGAAGATTGATGTTACACCTGAGAACTTGGCAAATGGTGGAGTTTGTTTCACAGTGAATGGTGATCAGAGTGAGATCCACTTCTATCAGAATATAGGAACAGATGAGTATCCTGTGCCTTGGAGTAATCATGCTCAGGTATATGCAGCAGGTAACCTGCGTTGCGATGGTATGCCTATTGACGATAATGTTACTTACAGCAACACTGAGTCTTCAGATCTTCCTAATCATCAATATGAGAATGGTGTTTGTGTTGTTTGCGGCAAGTCAGAACCTGGCTTTGTCGAGTTGATAGATGGATACTATCATATTGCAGAAGCAAAACAACTGGTATGGTACTCCAATTTTGTTAATTCAGGCAATCCCAAGGCTAACGGTAAGTTGGTAGCTGACATTGATATGATTGATGAGAGCGCCAACTTTACTCCTATTGGTTTCAATGGAGTAAACTTCAATGGTACTTTCGACGGTCAGGGACATAGAATCAGCAATTTGGTTGTCAATCTTGATGTCAACTGTGCTGGTCTCTTTGGATACGTTCAGGCTCCCTGTACCATCCAGAACCTTGTTCTCGATGAGACTTGCTCCATCACAGGTGCTGCTTATTCTGGTTTGATAGGTGAATCTGTAGGTGGCGTCAGTGGAAATATCAATATGACCAATCTTGGTAACGAGGGTAACGTTACATGTTCAGGTGTGAATGCTGGTGGTATCATAGGTTGCTGTATGAGCAGTTCTGCTACTTTCATTATGAACCGTTGCTATGTTACAGGTACTATTATTGGTGGAAGTGAGACAGCAGCATTAAGTGGTTGGTTTGGTAGCGAAGGTCAGGCTACAGATTGCTGGTCAACCGCAACAGTAACAGGTTATGATGGTGAAAGCACTTATTTAGGTCGTGGTACAGTTACTTTAACCCGTGTTTATTCTACTGCAGGCACTCAGGGTACGATTGTTCCTGCCAATGCAGGTGCCAGTGGTGAACTCTGTTGGACGCTCAATGGCAAATCCATGCTTAATCCTACTTGGTATCAGACCCTTGAGGAAGACACTCATCCTGTATTCGACAGTACTCATGGTGTTGTCTACATGAATGATGATGGCACCTGTGGTGACATTCATGATGAGGCTTCTTTCATCGAATATCGCGATCGCCGTGTAGCTGATGATCAAACTTATTTGGACGGTCATGTCGCAACAGTATCTTTGGTTGAGGAATATAGTGAAGTTCTGAAGGTTGTTGCTGCTATGACAAACAAGGATGAGTTTTTCAGCAATTTGTCAAACATCGACAATCTGCTCTCTCAGGTAAAGTCTTCTGCCAATGCTTATGAGGCTTACTTCAATCAAGTAGATTACGTTAATACTTATCTGGATGAGAATAAAGACTTTGATGGTCCTGACCGTGCGTTGTTGGAAGATTATCTCGAAAGTTTCGATGGTCCCAGTGAAAACTTCCCCAATGGAACATTTGGTTATATTGAAGATAATCACGATTTGACAACAGCTGAGATTAAGGAAGAGACAGAATTTGTAAAGCAATTGCTCGAAAAAGCTGTTGCTAATGGTTATACTACAGGTTCTGAAATTACTAAGTTGCTTGTCAATCCAGACTTCTCCAACGGTTTCAACGGTTGGAGCGGTAAGGCAGCAACAGGTACATCTTATAGTTCTACCTCTGGGTTCTATGGTGCCGAGTGCTGGAATAATACCTTCGATATGTATCAGACATTGACCGATATGAGAGAAGGTGTATACATGCTGGAGGTCAACGGTTCATTCCGTCCTCACAACACGGTAACCAATACCAATTATGCAGCCAGCATTTACCTGAATGAGAATATGGTTTACATGCCCAGCGTATTGGAGACTTACATTCCCGTTGATGAAGCTCAAGATGGTATCAACTGTAACTTGACAGGTGGCGTCAACGATCTCGACGTGACGGATGAAGAAGGTAACGTAATAGGTTATGCTATGCATGGCATTCTCAGTATCGCCAATGGTGCTGCAGGAGGACGTGCCCTCAATACGCTTGTTGCAAATGTAGGTGAGGATGGAAAACTGACGGTTGGTATCAAATCACCAGGTACAGGTACAGGTAACGACTGGACAGGTATGGCAAATTGTCACCTTTATTATTTAGGAACTTTGGAAGAAGCAAACTCTGCTCTCGATAAGACACTCGAAGGTCAGATGGCACGTGCTAAAACGTTGATCGAGACTGTTCCTAACGAAGACAGCGATTATGCTTTGATTCCTAATTTCCAGCAGGCCCTGAAAGATCAGTTGCAAGAAAGCATTAATGCAGTATCTGGTGCTTCCAGTGTTGAAGAGAAATATGCTCTCATTCAGAAATTCTCTCAGCTCTTTGAGGAGGTTTACCGCTGCAAACAGGCTTACATAGCCATGATGAATCTTGCAGAAGATTATTTCGGAGTGGCTTCAGAATTGAGTCCTGACTATATTTCTAAGGAGGATGCAGATGCAATAGCTAATGCAAATGATCAAGCATGGAGCATCTATCTTGAAGGTTCTTACAGTACTGATGAAGCCCTTGCAATGACTTTCATCAAGAGTTTGCCCATCAATACTGAAATTGACGAGAATGGTGTTTATCAAATCAACAACAACGCTCAGTATCTGCTCTTCGCCCGTGATGTCAATGCAGGCAACACCAGTGCGAATGCCGTGTTGAATGCTGATATCGAATACTGCACAGAGGCTCAAATGCTTACCAATTATTATGGTACTCTTGATGGTCAGTATCATACGATTACCATCAACATGGTTCGCAGCGAGAATGATGCAGCCATCGTTCAGAATCTTTATGGTGCTGTCAGGAACCTGACTGTACGTGGTGACATTGCCATCAGTGCCAAGTACGCTGCTGCTATTGCCGCTCATACCTATGAGAATGCTCAGATTGACAACATTGCAAGTTACATCAATGTTGCCAGTACAATTGAAGGTGATGGTACTCATGGTGGTATTGTTGCAGTAAACGAAGGTGGTGTCATTATCAACAACTGTTTGTTTGCTGGTACGATGACAGGCGGCATGACAACCTGTTGCGGTGGTATCGTTGGTTGGTCCAGCAGTACAAGCCGCATCAACAACTGCTTGCAGATTGGTGATATCCAGGTTAGCACAGAGGGTAGTAATACGTTTAGTCGAAACTCTGGCAATGCAGTCATTGTGAACAGTTATTATCTCAATGGATTTGGAGCTGTTGAGGGTACCGCCATACAGACAAATGAAGCCCAGATGGCTAGTGGTGAACTCTGCTATCTGCTCAACGAAGGTTCCACTATTCTTCCTGCTTGGGGTCAGAACTTAGGTGAGGATTCCTATCCTGTTCCTGATAGAAATCATAAGGTGGTTACAAAGAACGAGGATGGTACTTACGCTAATACAGAAGGTTCTGATTTGACAAATCACAAGGGAACAGCCGATGATCCTTATCCACTGAGTAATGTTGATGAATTGTGTGCTATCCGTCAGCTGATGCGTGCAGGTGATACTACCTATTTCGTGCTGACCAACGATATCGATATGAGCAGCGTTAGCAACTGGACTCCAGTCAATATGGATTATGATGTATATGCTGGTAAGAGCTGGATGAATTGGATTGACTTTGATGGTCAGGGTCACGTTATCCGCAACTTCACTTGCAATGGTTATGATTATGGCAGCTTCTTTGGCATTCTTTGTGGTAACGTTCGCAACGTAGGCTTCGAGAATGTTAATGTAACTTGCACAAGTACTGGAACAGGTGTTCTGGGTGGTTATATGGGTCACAATAACTATTGTGATGAAAATGGCAACAAGTATAGGAGTGAATTGTCTAACGTATGGGTAACAGGTACTCTTACAGGTACAACTGCTTACCTTGGTGGTTTGATTGGTAACATTGGTGGCCCATCAACTTTCCATAACTGTTATGTTAATATCGAAATGACAAGTGCTGCTACCTATACGGGTGGTCTCGTAGGTCGTATTCGTGATGAGCTTACCGTTCAGAACGCTTATGCTGCAGGTACATGCAACGTTGAGTGTGGTATCACAGGCGGAGGCAAGAATGCATCTACTCCAGCCAGCAGCTTTACTAACGTAGTTGTTTGGAACAATACGAATCAGTACTTTGGTCCTACTACCGATGACGATGTTCTCACAGGCATCAGTTACTACGATGGCAGCAACTTCTCTGATCTGCAGAAGACAGCTGTAGCTTGGGGCAAACCTTGGAGTTGCGATATGGCAGATGGCAGTTATCCTGTTCTAGATCTCATTACTGGCATCAATCAAATTGCTGTTGGAAGTGGAACCAATTCAACAGAGGACATTTACACCATTACTGGTATGCGTGTACAGAAAGCTCAGAAGGGTCTCTACATCATCAATGGCAAAAAGATTCTTGTTAAATGAGAGTAGTACATCAAACTTGCTTTAATAATGTAAATCCATACATTATTATAATATAACAGAAGAAAGAGGGATGAGGCATATATGTTTCATCCCTCTTCTTTTTCTCAATTATGTTTTACAAGAAAAAAGTTTTTTTGATAGTATTGCCATAACTCAATACACTGCTGAATTGCTTGCAATAGTGAAGGTAATGTGTTATTAGGGGATTTAAGAGCATGAAAAGAGTGTTTTTTACCTTGATTTTCTAATGAAAAATATTCAAAAAAAGGTAGTTTCGAGAAAAATGTGTAATTTTGAAGTCATCTAAGGTAAAATCATGTCAAAAGTGATAGCCTGAGACTTGACCAAGAGAGCGTTTCCATTGTCTTTTTTTTTGGAATCTACAGGGTTCTAATGATGAGATGACAAATGATAGGAACATGTCCCCCGCTTTCTTGTATTGGAAACATTTTGAATTTAGAGCCATGTGAGGGACGGAGTGGCAATAGAAAACATGAAAAAACTATTACTGAGATTCATGACGTTGCTTGTTGTGGTGTTGACAGGCTTCAGTGCACAGGCCGCCAAGAAACTGAGCGATCTGGCATTTGTAAATGGTTACTACGAGATTGGTTCGTTGGAAGACATGAAAGCCTTCTCAGATGCGGTCAACGATGGTCAAACAGACCTGAAAGGAAAACTTGTTGCAGATATCAATGGGTTTACAGAAGACTACATTATGCAAGAGACTTTCTTTGGTGAACTCGACGGACAAGGGCATTCGATAACTTTGAATATCAATACAACTACCACTGCCTCTGGTTTGTTTATTATGTTGCGTGGCACTGTACAAAATCTGTACGTGAAGGGCGCAATTCATACAACACAGAAAATTGCAGGTTCCATTGCTGCTGAGGCAGAGAAAGACGTAGTGGTGCGTAATGTCGTTAGTGAAGTAGATATTTATCCCTGTGGCGGCGATGCTACAACAGGTGGTATCGTGGGTCGTGTGGGCGTGCGTTCTGAAAGCGGTGCTGATCCTTACTTTGAGAACTGTGTTTTTGCTGGTTCCATCAATCAGGAGCCAACGAACGGTACTTGGAAGTCAAGCTGTCTGTTGGGCTATCTGCGTGATCCTGGCATACACTGTGTGAATTGTTTGGTTTGTCCCAAGAAAATAGACTTAACGGATAATGACAATGGAACTTTCAGCCGCAAACCTCAGAATTGTACCTGGGTGAATTGCTTTTATACAGAGGAAGCCATCGGTCAGAATCAAAGCGAAGGTACCGTTCAGGTGACTGCCGAACAGTTGAAGAGTGGAGAAATCTGCTATCTGCTGAATGGTGACCAAAGCACTCAGATGTGCTTCTATCAGACGCTTGGTGTGGATGATTTTCCTTGGCCCTTCGAGAGCCACGGCATTGTTTACAGTACTGCAGAGATAAGTTGTGATGGTAAGGTGCAAGGCGATGGAAGTTTCACCAATGATCCCAGTCAGGCTGGCAAGAAGCAGGAGCATGACTTTCAGGGCGGTTTTTGCAGCATTTGTGGAACAAGAGACGACAACTTCCTGACGGTCGATGCTGATGGCTATTTTAATATTGCCGATGCTGCAGGTATACGTTGGTTTGCAGCATATGTCAATGATGTGACTAATGTGAGTCATCTCTATTCCAACGCTCGTTTGACAGCCGATATTGACATGACTGGTATGATGACTGAACCTATAGGAAAAGCACAGAGCGAGAGTGATTCTTATAATGCCAACATGGGTTTCAGGGGAACTTTTGATGGCCAAGGTCATATCATCAGCAACTTTACTCTTCAGCAGAGTTCTTTATATGCAGGCTTGTTTGGTGTGGTGAATGATGGAGCTGTAATCAAGAACTTCATCATGAGGAATGCACAAATCAGTGGTACTGCTTTTGTAGGCATTATAGGTGGTTCTAACGGAAGTGGCACTATCACTATCGACAGAGTTGGTTTCGAGGGTGAGGCTGTGGGTACTGCCCAAAATGTTTCTGGTATTATTGGTGTGAATATGGGTAGCACCGCTTCGTTCAAGATAAGCAACAGCTATGTGACCGGCAGAATTTCAGGTGGCAGAGAGAGTGCTTCCATCAGCGGTTGGGCTGTAAACAGTCGGATAGAGAATTGCTGGAGCACAGCCGAGGTATCAGGTGCAGACAATGCCAGCAGTAGCATGTTCCGAGGCAATCCTACAAGCGTCAACAATTATTCTACTCATGGACAATGCAATGCTTTGACCAGTGAGATGGTGGCAAGCGGTGAACTTTGTTATAAGTTGAATGGCAGTTCAACAGAGAATGTCATCTGGTACCAGACACTTGATGAGGACGATATACCTACCTTCGATATCACTCATGCTGTGGTATATGAAATAGGACATTATTATGTAAACGAAGGAAGTACTCAGTTGGCAGAGATAGCAGAATCTATTGCGACAGAGGCAGAGGAATATGTAGCAGACCTGAAAGCTCAAAAGGCTCTGAAGGAAGCATATGTGGCCGAAGCTAAAGCTCTTTCTGCCTGCACTACTGTTACAGAAATGACTGCTGCCAGCAAGCAATTGCTTCAGCAAAAGAGTGTTCTTGACCAGAATGCAGCTGCCTATCAGGCTTATATTAATAAGGTAAACGAAACGCAAGCATTCCTTGAAGCAAATACCCAGTTAGAGAGTGATGTCTATTTCGATCTGCAAGACTATCTGGTAGGAAGTCGCGAGCCAAGTGACGAGAATCCAAATGGTGATGCACTCTACATCATTGAGAACGAACTTTTGGGTACAGTCGAGATTCAGGCAGAGTCAAAGCGTATCGACGAATGGGTTAAGCGTGTGGAGAGTAGTGATTTCAAGGCTGGCGATGAGATAACTTCTTGGCTGACCAATCCAGACTTTGCTAATGGATACAGTGGCTGGACAGGCACAGGCGGCAGTGGACCTAACACATCAGGAGCTATGCCTGTAATCTTTACCTACAATAGCAAGTCAAATCGTCATCAGACACTCACAGGCTTGAAGAATGGTATTTATGAGGTGCGTATGAATGCTTCTTTCATGCCATATCGTTCGATGAGTGGGGCAGAGAGTACTTATTATGGTGCTATGATTTATGCTGGTTCCAATGAAGTGCCTGTTGTTGCAGTATGCGAGGAAGCATTGGCAGAAACGGAGGCACAAAACGAAGAAAACTGCTACATAGGCACTCCCAATACCTTGCCTTACGATTATACTATAGATCGTAACGGGCAGACCTTCTATGTGCCTTCTCATGAACTTGGCGCAGGGTATGCCTTCAAAGGCAAACGCTATGAGAACTGCATACTGGTGAATGTGACAGACGGACGATTGACAATTGGTATGCGTGTTGACGGTACGGGCCAGACGGACGATTTGGCATGCTTCTCAAATGTACGTTTGTTCTATCATGGTTCTCTTAGCGATGACGTGGAGTCTCAGACCAACGCTATGCAAGAAGTCCTGAAGGGACAAGCAGCACGCGCACAATCCATAGTAGATTTCAAGATGTCCTCAGAAACAGACTTTGCTTATTATCCCAACATTTCGTCTGCTCTCAAGCAACAGCTTACAGAAGCTATTTCCGAGGTGCAGACTGTAGAGAGCAACGAGCAACGTCTAGCCTTAATCGACAAGTTCACTACACTCTTCAATGCTGTCTATGACTGCCGCAAGGCATATGTCGAATTAGGCAAGGCTGCAGAGGAGTTGCTTGGTTTCTCTAGCGTACTCAATAGAATTGGCCTGATGGATAATGACGAACTCTTGGCCAAGCAAGCTGAAACCAATCAGTATTGGGATACTTACACAGAAGGAAATCTATCTGCCGATGAAGCACGTGAAATGGCTCTGAAGATTGCTGACTCCACAGGCAAGCCCGCACTGGTAGATGGATATTACGAAGTGCAGAATCCCATACAGTGGGTATGGTTCGTGAACCATGTAGAGCAGGAGAACAAAGTAAACTGTGCACTTGTTGATGACCTGGATCTCAGCGAGTATCCCAACCTGCCTCGTCTTTCCAATTTCCGTGGTACAATGGATGGTCGCGATCACAAGATAACCATCAAGCTTACAGCTACGGACAAAGAATTTGCGTTCATTAATTCCGCATATAATGCAACTTTCTGCAACCTGCGTCTCGATGGTTCGCTCGATGCAGGTACCTATCGCTCTCCTGCTGGTATGATAAACTATTGTGAGTATACCACCTTCCGAAGAATCTACAGCACAGTAGACATAACCTCAAATTATTCAGGCGATGTGCATGCAGCTGGAATCCTTCAGCAGAATGGTGGTGAACAGGGAACCAAGTTCATAGACTGTTGCTATGCCGGCAAGATGGAGATGCCTAACGGATACCTTGTAGGAGGTATGGCGCACTCATCTCCCATCATCGAGTTTGAGAACTGTCTGGTGGCTGCAGACATCAATTGTACACATGTAAACAGTGCCACCATCTGCAAGAGTGGTACTGATGGAAACGTGCATGTGACCAACAGTTACTTCAAGACAGCCCTCAACATCACTCAGGGACGTTATGCCGATGAGAACGCATTGGCCAGTGGTGAGATTTGTTATCGTCTGAATGCAGGTCGCGAAACCCCCGTTTGGTATCAGACAATTGGCGTGGATCCTATTCCCGTGCTCGACAGCTCACATGGCGTAGTAATCAAAAATGAAGATGGTACATACTCCAACACAACGGGTATTGTGGCACCTCAGCAGATCTTGCCAAAAGAGAATGGTTTCATATATGATCTGACTGGTCGCCGTGTACAGAAGGCACAGAAGGGTCTCTACATCATCAATGGCAAAAAGGTTCTGTTTAAGTGAGAATAGAATACTGAGTTCTCTACAAATGTAGACCTATACATTATTAATTTATAAGGAAAGAGGGATGAAGTTTATGCTTCATTCCTCTTTCTTGATTGTATAAGCGCAAGCATTCAATAAGCAGTATCTTGTCCAAAGAGATCCTTGCAGTAGCATCTTGGGAAAAGCATGCGTTTGTTTCATAGGAAGCGAAAAGAGCGAAGCGTGACAATTGGGACAAAAGACACCCCATTTTTTTTCTCCTTTCGCCTTCGTGGAGAGGGAGAATCGTCTTGAGCAATTAGATAGAATAGTAATATAACTATCTAATATATATATATTTATAACGATATATACTTACTATATATATGTGTTTATTTCATTAATCAGGAATGCCTACAGCAGCAAGAAATGCAAATTTTTGAATGAAAAATGCAGGAAAATGAGCTAAAAATGAGGCTTTTTTCAGCAGAAAACGGGAGAGTGGTTACAACAGTATATTAGTTAACTAATTGATTGTTAATAATATACCATTATTATACCATCATCCTTTTCCTCTGATTTTGCCCAAAAGAAGCAAAAAAAACGACTGTCATTTGTCCCAATTGTCACGCTTGGGGCAAAGTAACCCCACGCCTCTTTCCCCCTTCACCTCTAAATTCTCACGAAAGACGGCAATCTTATCTCTCTATGATATTCACTTCCTTAATGTCGTCAAGGTCATAAGTCGTAGTGGTTCCCTTCTTCAGGACCACTTCCATTTGATACGGGCCTGCATGAGATGGCTCATGTAACAGCAGGGGAGACAACACGTTGAAATGGCAAACACAACGTGTTGAGATTGGGAAGTCAACGTGTTGCTCCAGAAAGCTTATTTCTGTTTGGGGGTAGTATATTCGTTGGCTAGATAAACGGTGCTCATGTAGATGAAGCCAGCGTTAGCCTCGAGTCCTATCTCACAGGTATGACTGTTCGAATACTCCACCTCAATGTGGTTGGTCTTAATCTGTGGGCATAACTTGCGCAATGCATAGCGATTCATTTCGAGAAAGGTGAAGCCGCGATCAGATTCTTTCCTATCTCATACTGTTCCCAGTGTATCCTAAAAATCTCTTAAAGAGTCTAATTTTGTAAAGATTCTTTTCCTTCGTGTGATAGGATTAGAGTGCTTCTTTCAACGTATTTGTTACCACCTCTTTTGTTCTTTCCATTGACAGATCCACACTTGGCATACCTTGGGCATACGAGCAAATTTCGTACTGTTGATAAATCATGTGTAATCCATCACCGTCTATCCAAGGTTCTGTAGTGGGCAGGGGTAGAGATGAGGCATCGCGCCAATTGTCTGCCAACATCAATTGTTCCATCAGCTCTTCGTCGGTTGTCACTTCGAAGTATTTCTTCAGTCCTTTTTTCAGGTCCTCGTTGAGGTCTGTGTCTTTGCGTATCATATCCCAGCCAATGTGGCGGCCATCAACCTTGCGGAAAGTTGCACCCAGAAGGATGTATCCCCCATGTGCCCCACCTCCATAATAGTAGTTGCTCATCGTATAGGTCACTAGAGAATCATTCTCCCAAGTCAGATTGAAAGTGTAGGACTGTTCACATTCAATGCTGTCCTCCAGCATGTATTGGATGAAATCGTTGTCCTCGTTCTCTGTCTGTTCGTTCAGATACTTTTCTGCATAGTAGGAAAACAGGGCATTGGTGTCGGCCAGTTCACCTTGGTAGGTTCCTCCCAATGATTCTGAAATCCATTCACGAATATTCCGGACCAAGGCTGCATTTCCATTTACAGGAAAATCTGCCGTGACAGAGTAGTTGAAGGGTGGAGTTGCCTTCTTGTAAGTAATGCTGTCGGTTTTCAGTTCTGTGGTGGAAGTATTTTCCTTATTGGACCAATATTCGCAGGAAGTCAGCAAAAGGATCAGTCCTAACGTAAAATAAAATTTTTTCATGATGCTGTGTTGGCGTTTTATTTGTTATTGCTTCTGCGTCGGCCACCTCTGCGAGTAGAGCGGCTTTTCTTCTTTGACTCATTTTCAGTGGATGTCTCATTGTTTATGTCAGGAGCCTCTTTGGAATCCACAGTTGATAGTCCTTCTTTCGTTTGGACATCTTTCTCTTCAGCCTGTTCCAGGATGTTCTGCACCTTTTTTGAATCTGAATGAGATTTTTTCTTCTTCTTGTCTTCTGTCTGGTTCTTAGTGCCCTCAGAAGTAATATTCAGAATTTCTTTTTCCGTATTATGCCGTACTTTGCGGCGAGATTCTTTATTGTCTTGATTGGTTATATTTTGTTGTTGCTCACGTTCCTGTTCTGCTTTCAGTTGAGCTTCGCGTGCTTCTTTCTCCTTTTGCTTCTGCTCCTTTTGCTGTTGTTCTTTGCGTTGTTGTTCTATACGGTCACTTCGACGTTCATGACGGTCTCCTGCACGGAAACCTTCCATCCACAGGGTGAGTGGTTTTTCCAAACTGATAGTCTCGCGCATGCTCACATCCTGCATCCATTGGCGTCCGGCAGGCATCAGCAGGAAGTAGTATTGACGCGTGTATTGATCCAAAAGTTTCAAATCGTCCATCGTCAGCACCATAGGGCGATGAGGTTCGTATACCTCTCTCCATGTTTTGTCGTCTATTTTATTTGTACGCTGCATGTCGTCACACATTCCCAGTGATCGAATACCCACAGATGCATCGTTGGTCAGCAAAAGAACTTTTTTTCCTTCAGCAAAGAATTCGACTGTGCGGCGGATAATGGCAGGATCAGCGAAGGCGGAGTGATGGCTCTCGCTGCCGATTCCTTCGATGCGCAACCGGTTTTCCTTTTGTTGGGCAAGCATTAGTTTTTTGGCCAAACGGGCAGATACGTTGCGGCAGATTGTCTCGTCGCTCCAATCCACATCTTTGTAACTCACAGGATCCAGTACCGTAGCGAATCGGTCAATCTCCTCGTAGGTCTCGCTCATGATCATGAACTTACCGCCAATCCGCTTCATCAGTTTAGAGATGAACTCCAGTTGACGCTCAAATTGCAATCGTGCATTCACGCGAGGATCGCTATGGCAACTGGTATGTCCCACCAGCAATTCCAGCCAGATATTGGTGTCAGAGAGTACGATGTCGTAATCAAGCACTTGGCGCAGGATTTTCTCAAGCAGGACGTTACGTTCAAAAGCATCCTCGTAAGTCAATTGCTGGATTTGCTGATCGCTGAGCAGAGGAATGCGTGCACCCTGACTGGCAAGATCACAAAAGTCGTGAATGCTGCTCACGTCGATAGCAGTTTTCTTCCTTTTGAATGCTGGACTTGCAGGAGGTGCAATGTAAGCTAGACTTTCTTCTTGCGCCTGTTTTTTTTCAACTACTGCAGTTTGTGGAATAGATGGGGTGTCAGATTCTTTTGGCTCTTCTGTTCCAAGAATGTCACTCTGCGTATTTTGTCTTGTTGTCTCTACTTGGGGCTCGTCTTGGAAAGTTTCAGTCACTTTCTCCTTGTTAGTCTCGACAGTTGCGGGAGCCTCCTCATTTACCGCTGCTGGAGTCGTTTTTTTGCGAGTGGTACGTCGTACCGGTTTCTTTTTGGTTGCCATCTCTGCAGTTTCTGATGCAGTCTCAATGGTAGCTTTTTTTCTCATTAAAATAATGTATAAGATCAATCAAGGCGCAAAATTATGTATTATAAGTTCCATTACCAACATGAAGAAGTTAAAAAAACATAAATTTCCCCATCAGTTCTTTTTCGTGTAATCTTTCTCGATAGTCCTGCAAAAGCCTGAAGTTTTCGTCTTCCTACGTAGTTTTATATTTCTTCATGGCAAGAGATAAAAAGGCCCGAACTGATGTTTCAGTCGGGTCTCTTTCAAAGAGAATCCTTCCTTTTTGTAAAGTTGGACTCTTAGGTTCGCAGTTTAAATTGAAGTCAGGGATCAAACTTCGCTTGTTTGACGATGCAAAGATATGGTCTAAGAGTGGGTATCTTTCCTTTATTTTCCCTAAAAATGAAGAGGGAAATCCATATTTGCAAAAGATGTTTTCCATGTCTGCTATTTCTTAATTCGTCAGAAAGTTCTTATTTTTGCAAAAAATACGGATGGTGAAGAAGCTTCTTTTATTTCTTGGTATTGTTCTTTCATGCCAACTGAATGCACAGAACTACTTTGTGGATGGCTACCATGGAGGTCTCTATGGACATTATCCTCTTGATACATATACTCAATACATTCTGGAACAAATACATGAGCATCCAGATTGGTACGTTTGCCTCGAGATAGAACCTGAAACATGGGATAGTGTCCGAGTTCGTACTCCACAAGCTTATAGCGAATTCCAGCAAGTAGCAGTCGGGCCTCAGGTAGAGTTTACCAATCCCACCTATGCACAACCCTATATGTATTGTATCAGTGGCGAAAGCATCCTGCGTCAGTTCCAATATGGCATCCGTAAATTGCGTCAGCATTTTCCTGATGCTCGCATTGAGACCTATGCTTGCGAGGAGCCTTGCTATACCAGTTGTTTGCCCACCATATTGCCCTTTTTCGGATTCCGCTATATTACTCTCAAGTGTCCTGATACTTGCTGGGGTGGCTATGCTAATAATTTTGGTGGACAGTTTGTTCGTCTGGTAGGTCCCGATGGAAGCTCAATGCCTTGTGTGCCGCGATACGAATGCGAGGATTTGCAGCCCAATTCTGTTTGGCAAACCATTGCATGGAACAATCAGGAAAGCTATTGGAAAGCCTGTCAGGAAGCAGGCATTAAGCAGCCTATAGGTATGTGTTATCAGGATGCAGGTTGGCGTAAAGGTCCGTGGATAGGTTATGGTGACACCATCAAGCATGGTACGGAATACATTCTTTGGAGTGACTATTTTGAGAGGTTTTTGCAAGAGAGAGTTTTATTAGAGCATCGTTTCTCCCAGGAAGATATTTGTCCAGGTCTCATGTGGGGTTCTCAAGTTCTCCAGCAGATAGCTCAACGTTGTCGAAGTGCTGAGAACGCATTGATTCAATCTGAGAAGATTCTTGCAATAGCCCGTTTATCCAATGGATATCATTGGGATCAGACTGTTTTGGACGAAGCATGGCGTAAGCTCATGCTGTCTCAGCACCACGATTGTTGGATAGTGCCTTACAATGATGGTATGGCTGTCCTCAAAGAAACGTGGGCTCAGAATGTCAATCGATGGACTCAGTCCTGCATACAGACTGCCCAATTCCTTTCTGAAGATGCTCTTTCTAGCATATCACCTTCTGGGCAGCAATCACTTCTCATCATTAATACTACCTCCAATCGTCTTCATACCATTGTTCCTGTGGGGCAGGGTAGGGGACACATCGAGGTTGATCTTCCAGCTTTCGGTTATCGGATTATTCCTTTAACTAAAATATCTCCTGTCAAGAAGTCGCACGATATCCGAATTAAAGGTGATGAACTCCTCGTGGAAACCGATTGTCTCAGTCTTCGTTTTGACTTGCAGCATGGTGGTGTCATCCGTAGTCTTGTCAATCGTCAATCAGGTGTCGAGCACGTCGATTCTACTTCCACTTTCGCATTTGGCGAGATTCGTGGTTGGTGGGCTGATAAAGAGAGATTCTATTCCACTGCAGACGCTTCTGCCACGATAGAGATTCATACCGACAATCGTCTTGTTAAGGAATTTACGATTACAACGTCTGTCGCAGGAATTCCTGTCCGTACCTCCTATACACTCCGTAAAGGTTCACCTGTGATTGATTGCCATACAGACATTCTTTGGACTCGAAATCAACATATAGGCAAACTTTACGATACTCGTTTTGCACTTTCGCTTATGCTTCCTACTCAGCAGGGCACGCTTTCAAAAAATGCTCCCTTTGATGTTTGTGAATCTCGTTTCAGCGACACTTTTTTTGATGATTGGCATCAACTGAAGCATAATCTCATTCTTGACTGGATTGACGTCCACTCTTCTTCTGCCTCTCTTGCTCTTTTTTCCGACCATACCACTTCTTACAGTTATGGTCAAGATTTCCCTCTTGCACTTACTCTTCAGTATTCCGGAAAAGGACTTTGGGGCAGAGATTATCGTATTGTAGAACCGACTCGTGTTCATTATGCCATCGTTCCCCATCAAGGTCATTGGGATCAAGCCAACATTCCTGCAATTTACGAGCAATGGAAGGAACCACCTATTATACGTCGTGTCTCTACCTCTGCGCCTCAGCAGTGTTCTTTCCTTGACCTTACAGGTACGGGTCGTCAACTTACTTCTGTCACTCTGAATGATACAGCGTTACAGGCTCGAATTTTCAACGCTACCACATCCCTCTCGCGTTTTCAAATTTCCACTCAAACATTGTTCAAATAAGCTCTTGGTCTGCATGAATCATCATGATTTGTCTTACTGCAACTTGAATGAAGTGGTCAAACAGCTCTGATTCAGATTCCTTTATAAATATGACAAATAGAGATAGTTGGTCTGGGCAGGATATTCTGCGGCAAGTGTGTCAATCTGATTGACTACAGGCATGATGCCTAATTCCTGACGCCATTTGCGAACAGCCAGTCCAGCTCGTTCCATATTCATGTCTGCTTCGAGGCCAAGAGCACGAGCTATCTGGAAATCAGAGAATCCGTACGTTTTTGCTCCGAGCAACAGCGTGGAAAACTCTGGGGCTTCGAGGGCTTCCAAGAATTCAGAATACTCAGCACTGCCATAGTATTCTGCTAACCAAGAAAACTCCTTGAGCCTATCGTTGATTGTCATGATGTGTTTGAGCTTTTCTAGGAACCAACGGTCAATCTTTGTCAGTTGATAAATCTGCTCTACGGAATATCCCATCATCATGGCCTTAGCAACTGCGAAAACACGTAAGTCCGTAGCATGTTGGAGAGCTTCTGGGACGTTGGGAATCTTAATCTCGTGATTATCTACAAAGCCATGCATACCTTGTCCTATCATGCGCAAGCCTTTTTGGATGGCTTCCTCGAAAGTTCGACCGATGGCCATCACTTCACCCACGCTCTTCATGCTGGAGCCTAATTCGTGGTTCACGCCATGGAACTTGGAGAGGTCCCAACGCGGTATCTTGCATACCACATAGTCGAGGGCAGGTTCGAAGAAGGCACTTGTGGTCTTGGTGACGGAGTTCTTCAACTCGAAGAGTCCGTAACCGAGACCGAGCTTGGCAGCGACGAAGGCCAGGGGATAGCCTGTAGCTTTTGATGCCAAAGCAGATGAGCGGCTGAGACGGGCGTTGACTTCGATGACCCGATAGTCCTCGGAAGCGGGGTCGAGAGCATACTGCACATTGCATTCGCCAACGATGCCGATGTGGCGAATTATCTTGATGGCAAGGGCACGAAGTTTGTGATACTCGCTATTGGTGAGCGTCTGCGAGGGAGCTACCACTATGCTCTCGCCCGTATGGATGCCGAGCGGGTCGAAGTTCTCCATGTTGCAGACAGTGATGCAGTTGTCGTATTGGTCGCGCACCACTTCGTATTCTATCTCTTTCCAACCTTTCAACGATTTCTCCACTAACACTTGAGGCGAGAAGGCAAATGCTTCCTCTGCTTGTGCCAATAGTTCGTCATCGTTGTCGCAGAAGCCCGAACCAAGGCCACCGAGGGCGTAGGCAGCACGAAGTATGACGGGGAAGCCCAGCTCGTGAGCAGCCTTATGTACTTCCTCAATAGTTCTGCAAGCCTCGCTCTTGATGGTCTTCACCCCAATCTCGTCAAGTCGCTTGACAAAGAGGTCGCGGTCTTCTGTGTCGATGATTGCCTGAACAGGCGTGCCAAGGACTTTGACACCATATTTCTCAAAAACACCTTTTTTATATAGCTCCACACCACAGTTCAATGCTGTTTGTCCGCCGAAGCTCAACAGGATGCCATCCGGTCGCTCTTTTTCTATGACATGTTCCACGAACTCAGGCGTAACGGGCTGGAAATAGATGGTATCTGCAACATTTTCAGAGGTTTGAACTGTTGCGATATTGGGATTGATGAGCACCGACTTGACACCTTCTTCTTTCAGAGCCTTTAGTGCCTGGGCTCCGCTATAATCAAACTCTCCAGCTTGACCAATCTTGAGAGCACCGCTGCCAAGAAGGAGGACCTTCTTCAATCGTTTCGTCATCTGGTTGTTTGGTTGTTTGGGTAAGTTTTCTTCCTTTTCTAAACGGCCAAACGACCAATCTTCCAAACAACCAACAAACTCATCAAACATCCATTCTGAATCAGTTGGCCCGGAGCAGGCTTCGGGGTGGAACTGTGCAGAGAACCAGGGCATTGTCTTGTGGCGGATGCCCTCATTGGAGCCGTCGTTCATGTTCACGAACAAAGGTTCCCATTCGGCAGGCAATGTTGATGCATCAACGGCATAACCATGGTTCTGACTTGTGATAAAGCATTTGGTTGTAGCTACAAGCTGCACCGGCTGGTTATGACTGCGATGACCATACTTCAGCTTGTACGTCTTTGCTCCTGCTGCCCTTGCCAAGAGTTGATTGCCAAGGCAGATACCCATAAGAGGCCGCACGTTCGGATTGTTTAAGAATGTGCGAATATGCTCTACGGTCTTGCTGCATTGCTCTGGGTCGCCAGGTCCATTCGCCAGGAACAAGCCATCGAAGTCAAGCCGATTGAAATCGTAGTCCCATGGAACCCTGATGACCTCAACGCCTCGATTCACTAAACAACGAATGATGTTTGCCTTGACACCGCAGTCAACAAGCACTACACGTTTGCCTGCTCCCTCATTATAGTGAATGACCTCCTTGCAACTCACTTGTTTCACCCAATTGATGCTTCCGTAATCTGTGTTTTCAAGATATTCAGAGTCCACCGAAACAACAATTCTCCCTCTCATTACGCCACACTCTCTGAGTCGCTTTGTGAGCCTTCTAGTGTCGATGCCCGTGATGGCAGGGATCTTTTCTCGCTTTAGCCATTCGGCGAGAGACTCCTTGGCATTCCAATGGCTGTACTTCTCGCTATAATCTGCCGCGACGAGACCTTTAACATGAATCCTCTCGCTTTCCATGAACTTTGGCAAAGGCTCTCCTCCTGTATCAGGAACACCATAGTTTCCTATCAACGGATAAGTTGCCACTAGTATTTGTCCTGCATAGCTTGGGTCGGTCAGGCTTTCCGGATAGCCTGTCATTGCAGTATTGAACACCACTTCGCCTACAGCATTTGCATCGTAGCCAAATGACCAACCGCAGAACTCTGTGCCGTCATCAAGTATGAGTCTCGCTTCCTTCATTACTTTTCACTTTTTCACCTTTTCATCTTTTCAATATGCCTGTTCGTGTACACCTTTAACAGCTCTTCCGCTGGGGTCGTTCATATTTTTGAATGCGGCATCCCATTCAAGAGCAATAGCTGTGGAGCATGCCACACTTGCCTCTTGGTTTACGCTTCGGGCAGCAGAGTCGCTGGGGAAATGCTCTGCGAAGATGCTGCGATAGTAATACTCCTCTTTGTTGAGCGGTGGATTGATGGGGAAACGTTCAGCAACATGTGCCATCTGTTCGTCGCTGACGGCTTCGGAAGTAATCTTCTTCAATGTGTCAATCCATGAATAGCCAACGCCATCGCTGAATTGTTCCTTCTGTCGCCAAGCAATCTCTGTGGGCAACATGTCAGCAAAAGCCTCCCGAACTATCTTCTTTTCAATGGTTGAGCCTGAACACATCTTTGCTTCAGGATTGGTACGCATCGCCACATCAAGGAATTCCTTATCGAGGAAGGGGACACGTCCTTCTACACCCCAAGCCGAGAGGCTCTTGTTGGCACGGAGGCAATCGTAGTAGTGAAGTTTGCTGAGTTTGCGGACCGTCTCCTCATGGAAGGCCTTCGCGTTGGGTGCCTTGTGGAAATAAAGGTAGCCACCGAACACCTCGTCTGCACCCTCGCCGCTGAGCACCATCTTGATGCCCATCGACTTGATGACACGGGCAAGCAGGTACATCGGGGTTGAAGCGCGGACGGTTGTCACGTCGTATGTCTCGATGAAATATATGACATCGCGAATGGCATCAAGTCCTTCCTGTATGGTGTAGTTGATTTCGTGATGCACGGTGCCGATGTGGTCAGCCACCAACTTCGCCTTTGTCAAGTCGGGAGCACCCTTCAAGCCTACTGCGAAGGAATGCAGACGAGGCCAATAAGCTCGTGTCTGCGAATTGTCCTCAATGCGATGCTCGCTGAACTTCTCTGCAATGGCAGAGATAACAGAAGAGTCAAGCCCGCCGCTGAGCAGTACGCCATAGGGAACGTCGGACATCAACTGACGCTTCACGGAGTCTTTCAGAGCATCGCGGATAGCATCGACGCTTGCTTCGTTGTTCTTCACCGCATCATAATCAAACCAATCACGATGATAATACCTTTTTATACTTGGCTCTTCACTCCAGTAATAATGTCCGGGCAGGAAGGGTTCATATCGTTCGCATTGACTTTCGAGTGCCTTCAGCTCGGAAGCGACATATACTATACCGTCGCTGTCATAACCTATATATAAAGGTATCACACCAATGGGGTCACGAGCTATCAGGAAAGCGTCCTTTTCTTCGTCATAAAGGGCGAAGGCAAAGATGCCGCTGATGTCTTCGAGGAAGTCAATGCCTTTGTCTTTGTATAAAGCAAGGATGACTTCGCAGTCGCTGCCTGTCTGGAAGTCATACTGCCCTGCATAGCGGCGACGAATCTCCTGATGATTGTAAATCTCGCCATTGACTGCCAACACTTGTTTCTTGTCGGGCGAGAACAAGGGCTGTCCGCCGCTTTCAGGGTCAACGATGGAGAGGCGTTCGTGAGCAAGGATGGCTGAGCCGCCACAATATATTCCACTCCAGTCCGGGCCGCGATGACGAATCTTCTGACTCATACGCAGCGCTTTATCACGCAATTCGTGCGTCTGCTGTTTAACGTTAAAGATAGATACAATTCCACACATATTATATTCTAGTTATGTTGTTTCTCTTTAATATATTTTACAAATGCTTGGTTCACGAGGCGGTTACCGCCTGAAGTGGGATAATGCCCAGTGAAGTACCAGTCGCCTTGGTGGTCGGGACAGGCGGCATGCAGGCCTTCGATGGTCTGGAAGACGAACTCAACCGGTGCTTGCATTCCTGTGGGACGAAGCATCTCGGCCATCTTTCTGTTGACGTCTTCTATGCTGAAAGGCTTGTAGATGGCGCTGACACAATTGGTCTGCTCTGCTGCCGGCTTACGAAGTTCGGCAAGACAAGCCTCATAGACATCGCCCGTTAACTGCCACATGCCTCGCTCTTCGATGAGGGCAATGGTGGCACGAAAGGCACAGAACTCTTCCAAGCGAGCCATGTCAATGCCATAGTAGTCGGGGTAGCGAATCTGCGGCGAACTGCTGACCATTACAATCTTCTTGGGATGCAGGCGGTCGAGTATCTTGAAGATGCTCTCCTTCAATGTTGTGCCTCGCACAATGGAATCGTCGATGACGACAAGGTTGTCTTCATAAGGCCGCAGGGAACCGTAGGTGATGTCATAGACGTGCGAGGCGAGGTCATTGCGGGAACCTGCTTCCGTGATGAAGGTACGCAGCTTGATGTCCTTCCAGGCAACCTTCTCGCTGCGAACGTTCAACCCTTGACTTCGCAGGCCTTCCATCATGCCGTAGAATGCAACTTCAGCCGTGTTGGGGATAAAGGAGAAGACTGTGTGTTCAGTATCTCCGTCGATTGCTTTGAGGATGGGTGCCGTGAGCTGCTGGCCAAGTTGCTTGCGCTCGTGGTAAATGTCGCGGTCGGAACCTCGGCTGAAATAGATGCGCTCGAAGGAACAACGGCTTTGTTGCTTTGCCTCCAAGATGGTTTCCACAGCAGAGCTGCCGTCTTTGTGTACGATGAGTGCCTTGCCTGCCGGTAATTCCTGAACGTCTTCACATGCGAGGTCAAAGGTTGTTTGCAAAACAGCACGCTCGCTTGCTACGGCAATCACTTCGTCATCCTTGTGGTAGAAGGCAGGCCGTATGCCCCAAGGGTCGCGCATGGCAAACATCTCGCCGCTGCCCGTCATGCCGCACATCACATAACCGCCGTCATAATCAGCCATTGTGGAAAGGAGGACATTGCTCATCTGCACGTTATCTTCTATATAATGAGTTATGTCTGTGCCTTCCAACCCTTTCTGCTTAGCTTCGACAAACAGGCGTTCCACTTCTCTGTCCAGCCGATGCCCCATCAGTTCAAGCGTGATATACGAGTCGCTATAGATGCGAGGAGACTGTCCCTGCTTTACAATCTTCTCGAAGATCTCCTCGATGTTCGTCATGTTGAAGTTGCCGCAAAGACAGAGGTTCTTGGCTCGCCAGTTGTTACGACGCAGGAAGGGATGCACGTATTGAAGACCACTCTTGCCGGTCGTGGAGTAACGTAGGTGGCCCATGAAGAGTTGGGCATTTGTCCATTCTGGCGTTACAAGGTCGAATATCTCCGCAATAGCGTCTTTGCCTAAAGCCTTTTCACGAAACATGTACTCCGTGCCAACAGGTGCATTCATGTCAACACAAGCAATACCTGCACCCTCCTGACCGCGGTTATGCTGCTTCTCCATCATCAGATAGAGTTTGTTAAGGGCATAGGATTGTGTGCCATACTTCTGCTCGTAGTAGCTTTTCGGCTTCAAGAGTCTCACTAAAGCCACACCACATTCATGCTTCAACTGTTCCACCATCTTAATTTTCAATTTAATGATTTACGATTTACAATTTATTTCCGATGGTGTCATTTACCAATTTATGCAGGCTTTTATGAATGACATGAACAAGGGATGCGGATGTAGCACCGTAGATGAGTATTCGGGATGGAATTGTGTACCGATGTACCACTTTAGAGATGGCACCTCAACAATCTCGACAAGGTTTGTGTCAGGATTGATGCCAACACATTTCATGCCTGCTGCTTCATACTCTTTCTGATAGCTACTGTTGAACTCATAACGGTGTCTGTGTCTTTCTTGGATATGCGTTTCATTGCCGTATGCATCGTATGCACGACTGCTTTCAACAAGTTCGCAATCGTAAGCCCCCAGTCGCATTGTTCCGCCCATTTGCGTGATAGACTTCTGCTCTTCCATCATGTCAATGACGTTGTGTGAGGTTTGACTGTCCATCTCGCTGCTGTTGGCATCGTTATACCCCAGTACATTTCGTGCAAATTCAATGACCATCATCTGCATTCCAAGGCAGATGCCGAAGGTCGGAATATCGTGAGTACGAGTATATTCAGCCGCAATAATCTTACCATCGATACCTCTCTTGCCAAAACCTGGGCAGATAACGATACCACTCATCCCATCTAACTGAGTAGCGATATTCTCTTTTGTGACCTCTTCGCTGTTGATGAAGTGCAGTTTTGCCTTGCGATCATTATAGATGGCGGCAAGGCAGAGGCTTTCGCGAATACTCTTGTAGGCATCTTGAAGGTCGTACTTGCCAACCAACCCGATGTGTATCTCCTTATTGGCATTACGCCAACTGTCCAAAAAGTCGTGCCAGGGCTTCATGGCAGGTGTCTCTCCAACGGGTATTCCTATCTTGCGCAGGATGGCTGCATCAAGTCCTTGTCTTTGCATGCTGACAGGTACTTCGTAGATGCTGGACATGTCTTCGCTCTGCACCACGCATTCCAAGTTGACATTGCAAAACGAAGCCACCTTCAGACGCAAAGCGTCGTTGAGGTGGCGTTCGGTACGTAGCACAAGAATGTCGGGCTGGATGCCCATGCTTTGCAACTCTTTGACGGAATGCTGTGTGGGTTTCGTCTTCAGTTCGTCGGCTGCTTTCAGATAGGGAACATACGTGAGATGTACGCAGACGGCATCGCGTCCCAACTGCCACCTTAGCTGGCGAATGGCTTCCATGAACGGCGCACTCTCTATGTCGCCAATGGTGCCGCCGACTTCTGTAATGACAAAGTCGAGTTCCTCTTCCTGTACATCTTCGCGAAGTATGCGTCGCTTTATCTCGTCCGTAATGTGCGGAACAACTTGAATCGTCTTGCCGAGATAGTCGCCGCGGCGTTCCTTGTCGATGACTGCCTGATAGATACGGCCCGTCGTTATTGAGTTGTGGCGAGTGGTTTGGATGTCTGTAAAGCGCTCGTAATGACCAAGGTCGAGGTCCGTTTCCATACCGTCTGCCGTCACGTAGCACTCGCCGTGTTCGTAGGGATTGAGTGTACCTGGGTCGATGTTGATGTAGGGGTCGAACTTCTGAATGGTGACCTTGTAGCCACGAGCTTGCAGCAGCTTGCCGATACTCGCGGAGATGATTCCTTTCCCGAGGGATGAGACCACGCCGCCTGTGACGAAGATGTACTTAGTGTCCATAGTTTTGTTAATGACTGAATTGCCATGGCGCCAGGCACCATGACAATTCAGTGAAGGTTATTAAATAGAGAATGATGTTCCGAAGATGAAGTAGAGCTTCTCGGCACGTGGATTGCCCGTCAGACCCGCAAATACCGGCAGATGCCACTTCTGCTTGATAACGAAGTCCTTGGTGGCTTTCAGCGATATGTTCGTGACGGCGAAGCCATTCGTATCGTAGAACGACGTTTGGTACGGCACGGCTCCGAAGGTAGCTTCCCAGTCAAGTCCGCCGAGACGGAACGGAGCGGTCAGTTCGAAGTAACTGCTGTAGGCCCGTTTTCCGCTGGAAGTCGTTCCGTCGTTGCCGCCGAAGTTCGTGAACCACTGCACGCTGAGGAAGCCGAAGTCATAGCCTAAGTTGGCTTCCCAGACGTGAGTTGTCTCGTGAGCTCCGTAGTGGAAATAGTTGCCTTCAGAGAACCAATAGTCGGTCAGACCCACGTTGAAGCCTTTCCATTCATAGGCCAAAGTGAAGTCAAGCTCTTTTGCATCGTCCGAATCGAAGCCGACGCTGCCCCATGAGGTCAGGCTCAGGCCTTTGTAATCGATGCCAAGTGTGGGCTGCAGGCTGACGTTGCCAAGCTTCTGACCACGCCAGATGTACTGGCTGACGAAGTCGCAACCTATCGTTGCACCTACTTTATCCTGTGCCACTGCCACAGTCATGCAGACTGCCGACAGCATTATAATTACCAATCTTTTCATGTTCTTTTTATGTTTGATGTGTTTGTCGTGAATAAACCACTAACGTGTAGTTTGTCATTTACCAACGTGTAGTTTGCCATTTACTAACGTGTAGTTTTTCTATTTAATTGTAACATGTTTCTCCGTGTTCGTAAACATCCAGTCCTTCATCCTCGATGCGGGCATCGACGCGAAGGCCGTGGATCTTCTTGATGGCATAGAAAAGCAGGATGCCACAAGCGGCTGCCCAGAGGTCGATGACAAGTATGCCGAAGGCTTCTGCAGCAAAGAATCCCCAGCCGTGGCCGTAGAAAGCGCCATTGGTTGTGGAGAGCAGACCTGTCAGCAAAGTGCCAAGGATGCCGCAGACACCGTGTACGGAGCTTGCGCCCACAGGGTCGTCGATGTGCAGGACGTGGTCAATGAACTCAATGGAATAGACAAGTATGGTGCCACACACAAGTCCGACGACCACTGCTCCGATGGGCGAAACGAGGTCGCAACCGGCAGTGATGCCCACCAGACCAGCTAAGACGCCGTTCAGCATCAGCGAGAACGAGGGCTTGCGATACCTCAGCCAAGTGACGAACATAGTTGCCACACCACCGGCAGCTGCGGCAAGATTGGTCGTCAGCAACACGTGGCAAATAGCCGTGCGGTTGACTTCGCCCGAAGCAGCCAGCTGTGAACCTGGGTTGAAACCAAACCATCCGAGCCAAAGTATGAACACTCCGAGGGCGGCCAACGTCAGTGAATGACCCGGAATGGCACGGCTGCTGCCGTCCTTTGCATACTTGCCACGACGTGGCCCCAGTGCCAAGGCACCAATCAATGCCAGCACACCTCCCACACTATGCACGATGGCAGAGCCTGCGAAGTCGTGGAAAACATCTCCGAACGTGCTCATCATGAACCCGTCGGCTGCATCGTTGCACAGCCATCCACCACCCCATGTCCAGTGACCTTCCACTGGGTAGATGAGCAGCGAAATGACCGCACTGTAGATGACGTACATGGAGAATTTGGTCCTTTCGGCCATAGCTCCACTGACAATCGTTGCAGCCGTGGCACAAAAGACCGTTTCAAACATCAGGAAACCTTCAACAGGAAGTTCTCCCTGATAGAAGGAAAGGTCCCCCCAGTTAGGCATTCCGATGAAGCCTGCGCCGTCGGAACCGAACATGAATCCAAAGCCCACGAACCAGAAGAGCAGTGAGCCGAACATGAAATCTACGAAGTTCTTGAACAGGATGTTAGCGGTGTTCTTGCCGCGTGTGAAGCCTGCTTCGCACAAGGCAAAGCCCGGCTGCATCCAGAAAACAAGCATGGCTGCCAACAGCATCCATACAGTATCGAGTGAAAGTGCAATGTCGTTCATAATAATAATGTGTCATTTGTCGTTATCCTATTATTTCTTATCTCTAAGCACAGTGTCCCCGTGCTCTCCAGTGCGGATGCTCCACGTGTCGATTACGTCGCTGACAAAGATGCGACCGTCGCCGACTTCGCCCGTGTGAGCAGTCTCAATAATAACTTTTACCGTAGGCTCCACAAACTGGTCGCGGCAAACAATGGTCAATGCCACACGCTCGATGACATCCGTCGAATACTGGACGCCACGATAGACGCGTTCTTGTCGGCTCTGACCGATGCCGTGTACGTCGTGATACTCAAACCAATCAATGTCCGAAGAAAGTAATGCTTCTTTGACTTCCTCGAACTTGGTCTTTCTGATAATTGCTTCAATCTTCTTCATACCTTAAACTGTTAATAAATGAGCATCCTTTGTGTCATATTGCAATATTTCACCTACAAAGGTAAGGCAAAACGTTAGAATTATCACATAATATTGCACAAAAAGAAATAAAAACATATGCAATAATTGATATATGTCAATAATTAATGGTTTGAAAGTGCATTTTTGTCACAAAAGCAGAGTATATTTAAACAAATCGACATACCTTTGCAGTAGAAACGAACAAAGTGACAAAGAAAATGTAAATCACAAAGCACAATGAAACAAACAATACTTTTCAGTAAGATGCATGGTGCAGGCAATGACTACATCTACGTTAATACATTATTATATAATATAGATGATCCGTCGAAGTTGGCACGTCTTTGGAGTGACCGCCATAAAGGAATAGGTTCAGATGGTCTTGTGCTGATAGGTCGAAGCCCAATTCCTGAAACCGACTTCTCTATGCGCATCTTTAATGCCGACGGCTCCGAAGCTATGATGTGCGGTAATGCCTGTCGCTGTATCGGAAAGTATCTTTATGAGAAAGGACTGACCGATAAGACAGAAATCAGACTTCTTACGCCATCTGGCCTCAAGCTGCTGAAACTGAAGCTTACTTCAACGAACATCGTTGAGACTGTGACCGTGGATATGGGTGAGCCAGTATTCGATAAAGAAAAGCAGTTCAATCCAACAAAGAAGATGCTTCCAGAAGGCTTATTCATTTCGATGGGTAATCCGCACTATGTTATATTTACAGACGATGTGGATACAGTTGATGATAAAGGGGGAGAACTGGAGCACCACCCTGCGTTTCCTGAACGCGCAAACATCGAATTTGCCGAAATGCATCCTGACGGCATTCGGGTTCGCGTTTGGGAGCGCGGAAGTGGTATCACGATGGCTTGTGGCACGGGAGCCTGTGCCGTGGCTGTGGCAGCATCGAAGACGGGACGAGGAGGTAGGAAGAGTCGCATCATCATGGATGGTGGCACGCTCGAAGTCGAATGGAGAGAGCAAGACAATCACGTCTATCTAATTGGTCCTGCCGAGTTCGTATTTGAAGGAGAGATAGAAATCAATTTATAATATGGCACTTATTAACGAGAATTTCTTGAAACTATCGGAGTCCTATCTCTTTACCGAGATTGCTCGGAAAGTGAATGCTTATAAGGAAGAACATCCGAAGGCTGACATCATCAGCCTTGGCATAGGCGATGTAACACAACCACTCGCCCCGGCAGTCATCGAGGCATTGCACAAGGCAACGGACGAAATGGCCATAGCTACAACATTTCGCGGCTATGGTCCAGAGCGCGGTTATGACTTCTTGCGCGAAGCCATCGTAGAGAATGATTTCCGTGCCCGTGACATTGATATTGAGGCAGACGAAGTGTTCGTCAGCGACGGAGCAAAGAGCGACACAGGAAACTTCCAGGAACTACTCTCCCGAGAATGTGTGGTAGCTGTTACAGACCCTGTCTATCCGGTATATATTGATGCTAACACCATGGCGGGAAGAGAGATTGTCAAGCTTCCATGCACAGCAGAGAATGGCTTCGTGCCCATGCTGCCATCTGGACACGTTGACGTTATCTACCTTTGTTATCCTAACAATCCGACAGGGACAACGCTCACTAAAGAACAATTGAAAGTGTGGGTAGATTATTCCATTCGCGAGAATGCAATTATCTTCTATGATGCCGCTTACGAGGCTTATATACAAAGCAAGAACGTGCCTCATAGCATCTACGAGATTGCCGATGCGAAACAATGTGCTGTGGAGTTCCACTCATATTCCAAGACAGCAGGCTTCACAGGTATCCGATGCGGATATACCGTGGTGCCGAAAACCTTGAGAGCGTCTCTTAACAAACTTTGGAATCGACGTCAATCGACAAAATTCAACGGCACAAGCTATCTTGCTCAAAGAGCTGCCGAAGCTATATATACACCAGAAGGCAAGCAACAAATAAAGGCTACGATTGCCTACTATATGGAGAATGCACGCATGATGCGAGAGGCGCTCATGGAGATGGGCTTCAAGGTCTATGGCGGCATAGATGCGCCTTACCTCTGGATCCAGACACCTGGCAGCATGACGTCTTGGGAGTTCTTCGACTGGATGCTTCATTCTGCACATGTAGTCTGCACTCCAGGCGTTGGTTTTGGTGTCCAGGGAGAAGGTTACGTGCGACTCACAGCCTTCGGAACACATGAGAATACAGAAAAGGCACTTCGCCGAATTGATAGTAAATTGTAAATCTTCAAATAGTAAATGAATCAGGGTTTATATCAAGAAGCATACGAACACGATGCCTGCGGCGTGGGCATGGTGGTAAACATTCATGGCGGCAAGAGCCATGAACTTGTTGACAACGCATTGAAGGTGCTGGAGAACATGGAGCATCGCGGTGCAGAGACGCGTGACAAGACGGGCGACGGAGCCGGCATCTTGGTGCAGATTCCGCATGAGTTCATTCTCCTGCAAGGCATCCCTGTACCAGAGAAGGGCAGATACGGCACGGGACTTGTGTTCCTTCCAAAAGACGAAAAGGCTCAGCAAACGATACTGAGCATTATGATAGAAGAAATAGAACGAGAAGGACTGGAGATGATGCATGTCAGGACTGTGCCGACGTGTCCCGATGTTTTGGGAATTGGAGCAAGAGAGGTTGAGCCTGACATCAAGCAAATTTTCGTGACTGGAGTGAAAGAAGAGCAAGCTCCAAGGCTCGACGGCATATTATATAGGGTAAGGAAACGAATTGAGAATCGCATCGAGAACGAGGACTTCTACATCTGCTCCCTTTCTTCGAAGAATATCATATACAAGGGCATGCTGACTTCCGGACAACTGCGAAGATACTTCTCTGACCTGTCAAGCCCATACTTTACGAGCGGACTTGCCCTCGTGCATTCTCGTTTTTCTACCAATACCTTCCCAAAGTGGAAACTGGCGCAGCCCTTCCGCCTGTTGGCACACAATGGCGAAATCAATACCATTCGAGGCAATCGTGGATGGATGAAGGCAAGGGAGAGGGTGCTCAGCAGCGAGGCTTTGGGCGACATCAAGGACTTGCGGCCGATCGTTCAGGAAGGAATGAGTGACTCGGCAAGCCTTGACAATGTCTTCGAGTTCCTTACGATGAGTGGTCTCTCGCTGCCCCAAGCAATGGCAATACTTGTGCCCGAAAGCTTCAACGACAAGAATCCGATAAGCGAGGACCTCAAGGCTTTCTACGAATACCACTCCATATTGATGGAGCCGTGGGACGGGCCTGCTGCACTACTCTTTAGCGACGGACGCTACGCAGGCGGCATGCTCGACAGAAACGGCCTTCGTCCCAGTCGCTATACAATCACGAAGCATGGCATAATGGTAGTGGCTTCGGAAGTCGGTGTGATGGACTTCGAGCCAAGCGACGTTGTCAGCAAAGGTCGCTTGCAGCCAGGTAAGATTCTGCTTATCGACACGCAGGAAGGCAAGATTTACTATGATGGCGAGATAAAAGAACAATTGGCAAAGGCGCACCCCTATCGTGAATGGCTCCAAGCGAATCGTATCCAGTTGGAGAAACTTAAGAGCGGCCGGCATGTCGAGAATTCTGTTCCGAACTACGAACGCAAGCTCATCAACTTCGGTTTCGGACAGGAGGACATTGACAGGACGATTGTCCCGATGGCAACAGCAGGACAGGAGCCTGTTGCAGCGATGGGCAACGACACGCCGCTGGCAGTAATCAGCGACCGTCCGCAGATTCTCTTCAACTATTTCCGTCAGCAGTTCGCTCAGGTAACAAACCCTGCCATCGACCCCATTCGCGAGGAATTGGTGATGTCGTTGACGGAGTACATCGGAGCCGTTGGCACAAACATCCTGACGCCCGATGCCTCGAACTGTAAGATGGTACGCTTGCCTCAGCCTGTGCTCACGAATGCTCAACTCGATATATTATGTAATATAAGGTACAAGGGTTTCAATACTAAGAAGCTCGCTATTTTGTTCGAGATACAGAAGGGAGCAAGTGGACTTCGCACAGCCATTGAAGACTTATGCAAGGAAGCGGAGCAGAGTGTAGATGAAGGTGTTAACTACATCATTCTTTCTGACAAAGACATTGACGAGAAGCACGCTGCAATTCCCTCTTTGTTGGCAGTAAGTGCTGTACACCATTATCTTATTTCTGTCGGTAAGCGTGTACAAACGGCTCTTGTCGTGGAAAGTGGCGAGATTCGCGAAGTGATGCACGCAGCTTTATTGCTGGGTTATGGCGCGAGTGCTATTTGTCCTTATATGACCTTTGCTGTTTTGGATGACCTCGTGAAGCAGCATAAGATTCAAGAGGAGTACGCTACCGCTGAAGGCAACTATATCAAGGCAGTCGATAAAGGTTTGAAGAAGGTGATGAGCAAGATGGGTATTTCTACCATACGCTCGTATCGGGGCGCAAAGATATTCGAGAGCATCGGACTTAACGAGGATTTGCTCAGAAGATACTTCGGCACAGAGATAAGCACAATCGGTGGTGTCGGGCTGAAAGAGATTGCCCGTGATGCGATTCGCTTGCACAATGAGGCATTCAAGCCTGTTGATATTAACGAGTTCTTGCCCAACAATGGTCAGTTCTCTTGGCGAAGGGATGGCATTCTACATGCTTGGAATCCCGACACGATTGCTAACCTGCAGATTGCCACAAGGCTTGGCTCGTACAAGAAATTCAAGGAATGGTCAGCGATGGTGGATGAGAAGGAGAAGCCTATCTTCATCCGCGACTTCTTTGGATTCAAGAAGGCTGCAAAGCCAACGCCCATCGACGAGGTGGAGCCGGTGGAAAGCATCGTCAGGCACTTTGTGACAGGTGCCATGTCGTTTGGCGCATTAAGCATCGAGGCACATGAGGCTTTGGCGTTGGCCATGAACAAACTTGGCACACGCAGCAATACCGGCGAAGGTGGCGAGGATAACGCCCGCTATCATTCGGAAGTGGATGGCGTGTCACTTTCCAGCAAGACAAAGCAGATTGCATCAGGTCGGTTTGGCGTGACGGCTGAATACCTTGTGAATGCTGAGGAGATTCAGATTAAGGTGGCACAGGGTGCAAAGCCTGGTGAGGGCGGACAGTTGCCTGGCTTCAAGGTGAACGAGATTATTGCCAAGACACGTAACGCCATTCCTGGCATCAGTCTTATCTCTCCACCGCCTCATCACGACATCTACAGTATCGAAGACCTTGCGCAACTCATCTTCGACCTAAAGAACATCAATCCGACGGCTGCGGTCAGCGTCAAGTTGGTTGCCGAAAGTGGTGTTGGGACTATTGCCGCTGGTGTGGCAAAGGCAAAGGCCGACCTCATCGTCATTAGTGGTGCTGAAGGTGGAACGGGCGCAAGTCCTGCAAGCAGTATGCGTTTTGCTGGCATCAGTCCTGAGATTGGACTGGCCGAAACACAGCAGACACTTGTAAAGAACGGACTTCGCAACCAGGTTCGCCTACAGACTGACGGACAATTGAAGACTGCTAAGGACGTCATCATCATGGCGATGCTTGGCGCAGACGAGTTTTCGTTCGGTACGTTGCCACTCATTGTTTTAGGTTGTGTGATGATGCGCAAGTGCAATACCAACACTTGTCCTGTAGGCGTGGCAACGCAAGATGAACGCCTTCGTGCCCGTTTCATGGGCAAGTCGGAGTACGTTGTCAACTTCTTTACCTTCCTCGCCCAGCAGGTACGAGAATATCTTAGCGAGATGGGTGTTCACAAATTGAAGGACATCATTGGACACACGGACCTGATAGAGATACAAACGGCAAGTGTTACAGACAAACAGAAGACCATCGACTTCTCCCGTCTCCTTTATCAGCCTGCCACAGACAAGCCTCTCTGCTGGGACAGAAGCGAGTTTACAAAGGTCTGCGGCGTCAAAGATGAGGAGATAATAAAAGAGGTGCAGAAGAGCATCGACGAGCAGGAAGAGATAACGCTCGACTTTACCATCAAGAATACTGACCGAGCTGTGGGCACGATGCTGTCAGGCGTTATTGCCAAGAAATATGGTGAAGCAGGGCTGCCGGACGGGACTATCAACATCAAGTTCAAGGGTTCTGCTGGGCAATCGTTTGGTGCATTTGCTGTGAAAGGACTGAGTCTGAGGCTCGAAGGAGAGACTAACGACTACTTCGGCAAAGGTCTGAGCGGAGGACGTATCAGCATCTTGCCTCCTCATGCCGCTGTGCTCGGCGGTTTTCCCGCCGAGGAAAACATCATAGCTGGCAACACGGGTCTTTATGGCGCTACAAGTGGAGAGCTATATGTCAATGGAAAGGTCGGCGAGCGCTTTGGCGTGCGAAACAGCGGAGCGATTGCTGTTATCGAAGGTGCAGGCGACCATTGCTGCGAGTACATGACAGGAGGACGTGTCGTGGTTCTTGGTAAGACAGGGCGCAACTTCGCAGCCGGCATGAGTGGAGGCGTAGCTTATGCCTATGACCCAGACCATACCTTCGACTACTTCTGCAACATGGATATGGTGGAGATAAACCTTGTGGAGGATACGGTCAGCCGCAAGGAACTTCTCGAACTCATCCGTCAGCATTACCTCCACACAGGTTCTGCCCTTGCAGGACGAATGCTCGACGACTGGCAACGCTTCGTCGAGGACTTCATCCAGGTTGTACCTATCGAGTACAAACGCGTCTTGCAGGAAGAACAGATGGCAAAGCTTTCGCAGAAGATTGCAGCAGTTCAGAGAGACTACTAAATGGAGACGTTGAAAAAATAACACGTTAAGTTGACAAACATAACACGTTAAGCAGACAAGGTTCACACGTGTAGTTTGACGACAAAACAAATCTCATAAAACAACTAAACAACAAAACCACAATATATCTGAATAAGATGTGAAATCAGAAAGCATGTTTAACTGTTCCT